>JAABUQ010000025.1_pt1 | contig 255399 bp, 201 predicted proteins | sample 5560001 | NCBI WGS metagenome assembly JAABUQ01 (sample SAMN10711888, study PRJNA513371) | rock metagenome | isolation source: Antarctica rocks | place: Antarctica: Victoria Land, Finger Mt nord | collected 2015-12-18
AGCGGGAAGTCCATCGTCGGTGCCCCTCGGTGCGAGTCACGACCCGCCGTGATTACAGCAGGCCCGAGAGTGGCCCGCAACTGCCGTCCACCATTCCAGGATCATGAGCCAAATTTGTAAGCCTTCTGCCGATTTAAGCGGTTGTCGTCGGTAGGGGTGGTATCCGGCCGGTTCGCAGATAGGTTCTAACAGCTTCGAGGACTGCGGGGACCGGATTGTGGCCACGTTGCTTTAACGTGCGGAGGACGCTCATCAGCACCGACTGGGTCTCCGCTCCGCCGTCGCTGCCATCGACGCAATCCTGTGTTTTATTCTACATAGATGTGATTATTTAAATTTTATACTTGGCATAACGAATACATTAAAAAATTGTTACTGATATCACAACGTCTTCGTGTATTGGAATTAAATTATTTCTAATAATTTTTATAATAAGCATCTATAAATTAAAAAAATATGTTTGTTTTATTATATTTACCGCCCCGCTTGCCGGAGGGTCAAGGAAGGTCGGTGCGGGCCGGCGAAGGCGGCGACGACCTGGGGCAGGGCGGCCAGGTGGAGGTGGAGCAGGGTCCCGACGGCGTGGTGGTGATAGAAGATGTCGGCGCCGTCGGAGAGGGGGCCGAAGCCGGCCGCGCAGTGGCAGAGTTCGGCGGTGGGCTTCAACGACCATCGGCCCGATCGGTAGCCGCGGACCTCGGTGCCCTTGGGGGCGAGCCAGGTGTCGCACCGGAGGGCGAGCGAGACCGGGGCGGGGGCGGGCGGGTCGGCCCGGAGCACGGCGTCGACCGGCAGGATGCCGACGCCGGGGAACTCGCGGCCCCGGATCGTCATGGACCGGCCGAGGTAGGCGGTGCCGCCCCCCTCGGTGTAGATCCGCCGCCCCTTGTAGACGTGCGAGCGGAGGGCGTTGATCAGGCTGAAGTTGCCGGCCAGGGCGTCGGCGTGCTCGTCGGGGAAGCCGCAGCCGATCATCACCAGGTCGGCCGCCTCGGGCAGGGCCTCGCTCCGGAGCGGGGAGAACTCGACCAGCTCGGCCCCGAGCGCTTCCAGGGTTTCCAGGGTGTCGGGGAAGTAGCCGCCGAAGGCCTCGTCCTGGGCGTAGGCCACCCGGAACCGCTGCCGGCCGGGGCGGCCGGGCTCGGGCTCGTCGAGCGGGAACGGCCGGCTCCGGGCCAGGGATCGGAGCGCCCGGGCGTCGACGAACCGGAGGAAGCTCCGGGCGAGCGGGTCGAACAGCTCCTCCGGGACGGGCCGGTCGCGGGGGGATTCGGCCAGGGCCCGGCGGGTCTCGGGCAGGGCCTCGACGGCCCCGAGGACCGGGCGGCGGGTGACCATCCGGACGGCCGAGGCGATCCGGGCGAAGTCGTCGGGATCTTCCAGGCCGTCGATCAGGACGGCGTCGACGCTCGCCGGCAAGGCCGGCAGGTGGAGCCCGTCCCAGCGGGGGGCCTGGACCAGGGCCACGGTGGGCAGGTCGAGCGCCTCGGCGATCGGCCGGAGGCCGCCGGGGCGGCCGTAATGCTCGCGTTCCAGGGGGCGGGACAGGGCGGGGTCGTCCAACGTCCCTTCGACCAGCGCCAGGTCGGCGCGGCGGGCCCCCCGGGCGAACACCTTCCGGCAGACCCCGGGCGGCATCAGCCAGGCGTCGAGGTGCCGGCCGGGCAACCCGGTCGCCTGGCCCACCGCCTCGGTCCCGGTCGGGCAGGCCCGCGCCCGGAAATGCTGGACGCGCCAGCCCAGCGTCGACAAGCCCGATAAAAGCCCGAGGCTCGCCGGGGAAGGCTCCGGGCCCGAGCCGGGGACGGCCAGCGCCAACCTGGGGAGTTCCATAGTGCCCATGATACCCAACCGGATTAACGGACGGTTCTCGATCGACGGGCCCGGGTGGACCAGGCCGCGGGCCACGAAGGCCGCGCCACGTCGTCTGAGGGGAGGGGAGGCCCGGTCTCGGGCCGCTCGATTCTTCGACCAATGATAGGTGACCGGCCCGCCCGGTCAAGCCGGGATGACCCCGCCCCTCGTCGACTTTCCCCGGGGCGACGACCGTCGCCTCGGCCCCGGACCAACATGGACCGCTACCGATACCTCGGTCGGCCCCGCCGGGTTTCAAGCGGCCCCTCCCGATTCCCTCGCCAGGGCTCCCGGGCGGGGAATCGGCCGGGGGGGGACGCGACCCCGGGCGGGTCGACGCCTAGAATGAGGGCCGGGAGTCGTCCGATGGCGGGCCCGAGCTTTTCCCTTGAAGTCCGGTGGTGGACGCGATGGCCTACGAATTCTCCAAGATCGAGGACGCGCTGGAGGCGACCGCCGCGGGCAAGGTGGTGATCGTCGTCGACGACGAGAATCGCGAGAACGAGGGCGATTTCGTCGCGGCGGCCGAGCGGGCGACGCCCGAGACGATCGAGTTCATGATCACCCACGGTCGCGGTCAGCTTTGCATGCCGATCATGCCCGACCTGGCCCGGCGGCTCGAACTGCACCCGATGGTCGGCTCCAACACGGCCCCGCATCGGACGCCGTTCACCGTGCCGGTCGACCACGCCTCCTGCCGGACCGGCATCAGCGCCGAGGAGCGGGCGCGGACGATCCGGGCGATCATCGACCCGGCGACCCGGCCCGACGACCTGGTGAGGCCGGGCCACCTGTTCCCCCTGGTCGCGATGGAGGGGGGCGTCCTCCGCCGCGCCGGGCACACCGAGGCGACCGTCGACCTCGCCCGCCTGGCCGGGCTCCAGCCGGCCGGCATCCTCTGCGAGATCCTCGACGGCATCCACGTCGCCAGCCGCGAGCGGCTCCACCAGATCGCCGCCGAGTTCGGCCTGCCGATCGTGTCGATCGAGATGCTCATCGGCTACCGACGCCGCCGCGAGAAGCTGGTCCGGCGCGCGGGCGAGGCCGAGTTGCCCACCCGGTACGGCAAGGGGCGGATCATCGGCTACCGGGTCGACCACGAGCCGGGCAACGAGCCGGTGGCGATCGTCTTCGGCGACCTCCGCTCGGTGCCCGCCCCGCTGGTCCGGATCCACTCCTCCTGCTTCACCGGCGACCTCCTCGACTCGCTCCGGTGCGACTGCGGCGACCAGCTCCACCTGGCCCTCCAGGCGATCGGCCACGAGGGGGTGGGCGCCCTGATCTACCTCCCCCAGGAAGGGCGGGGGATCGGCCTGATCGAGAAGATCCGGGCCTACAACCTCCAGGACCAGGGGATGGACACCGTCGACGCCAACCTCGCCCTGGGCTTCCGCGCCGACCCCCGCGACTACGGGGTCGGGATGCAGATCCTCCAGGATCTCGGGCTCGGCAAGGTCCGGCTCCTGACCAACAACCCCAAGAAGACCGACGCCTTCGTCTATCACGGTCACGGCCTCGAAGTGGTCGAGCAGGTGCCGATCATCGCCCCCGACGAGGCCGACCGCCGCCCCTATCTCGACGCCAAGCGCGACAAGATGGGCCACCGATTGCCCCTGCCCGGCCCCGCCCTCGACGGCCCCGCGTGCTAGACTCCCCCCGAGGGGAGCGGCATCCGCCGCCCTCCCGGCCGGGAAGGGGAGGGGCCTTGCCATGTCATCGGCGCTTCGCCCCGGCCTTCCCGGGGTACCGACCCGGGACCGTCAGCGGTCGGCCGGGAGCCCCAGGAGGACGATCCAGAACGGCTGGCCGTCGTCGGCCGCCGCCGCGTAGCCGACGCCGACCTTGGTGAACTTGCCGAGGAGCTTGGCCTTGTGATCGGGGCTGTCGAGCAACGTCTTGGCGACGGCGTCGGGGTCGGGCTGGCCGACGGCGGCGGTCATGGCCACCTCCCGATACGCTCGGGTGTCGAGCCCGTCGAAGCTCGGCGACTTCACCTTCTTGAGGGCGAGCCCGGCCGCCTGGTCCTGGGCGGCCCGCGCCAGCTTGGCGTCGATCACCAACTTCGGGAGCTTGGCGGCGTCCCGCTCCGCGTTGATCCGCCGGAACAGCCCGGAGGCCGCCTGGGCCGGGTCGAACTTCGGCATCGGCTTGGCGAACTCGGCGCTCCAGTAGGGCTTGCCGTCCTTCCCCTCGACCCGGGCCACGCCGATCTCGGTGAAATCCCCGAGCACGTTCTTCTTGTGGGGCGGGCTGTCCATCCAGCCGCGCATGACGGCCGGGACGTCGCGATACCCCTGGGCCACGTTCTCGCCGGCGGCCTGGAAGCGGTAGCCGGAGCGGACGATCCGCTGGGACGCCGTCGATCCGTCGGACCCCTCGTGCGACATCACGTCCCGCCCGGCCATGTCGCGGGCATGGGCCAGCGCGGCCACTTCCAGGAGCGGGGCGAACCGGAGCGGCGGGAGCTTTTCCCGGGCCCGCTCCTGGTTGTGCGCCTCGATCAGCGCGGCGACGACCTGGTCGGCCGGCTTCGCATCGTCGGGCGGCGCGGCTTCCTGGGCCGACAACAGTGTTGACGGGGCCAGCAGGGCGGCGGCGGCGGCGATGGCCACCGCCCACCGGCGGCTCGGGGGGGCAAGGTTGGTTTCCATCCCCGGATTATCGGGCCCGTCCCGGGCGGATTCAAGCCGGGTCGCCGGGCCGGCAGGGGCGATCGGTCCTTCAAGTTGGGTCGGGAGACGGATGACGGATTCCAAGGATCGCGGATTCCAGGCGATCAGGTTCATCTCGTCTTGCCGCCGTCGGAATCCGAGATCCTCGCGATCTGATATCCCGCAAATTGCGGCCTACTTGAGGAACGGGTTCGGCCTCATCTCGATCTTCTTGAGCGACTGGAGGTAGTCCAGGACGTTTTCCGAGTCCTTGCCGCCGACCTGGGCGTGGAAGTGGAGCGAGAAGCCGTGCGGCCCCTTGGCGTCGATCAGCTTGGGCTGGAGGGCGAGGAACGACCGGACGGCGTCGATCTGGCCCATCATGGCGGCGCAGAACAGGTCGACCCGGGCCCCGCGATCGAGGAGGATCTCGACGATGTCGCGCCGACCCATGTGCGACGCCCCGCCCAGGCCGGTCTCCCAGTCCCCGGCGCCCCAGTCCATCGCCGCGTTGAGCAAGGCCGGCTCCTTGGCGAGCAGCGTCTTGACCATGTCCGGCTCGGAATGGGCGCAGATGACGAAGTCCTGGACCAGGAGCCGGTTGATCTGCGGCTTCTTCCACGACGGTTGGAACCCCGGGGCCGGATAATCCCGCTCGAAGGCGGCTTCCAGCGGGCGAGGGGCCGTCGGGCCCGCCGGCTGGGAGTCGTCGGCCGGGGCCTGCCCGGCCGCGGAGCCGAGCGCGAGGCCCGCGCCCATCGAGGTGAACACGCGGCGGTTGATCGGGTCGGACACGGGCGGTTCCTCCGGTTCGGGTCGAGGGCGGCCATCCATTCGATAGGGGTGACTGTAGGAGAGGGGGGCGGCCGCGTCGAGGGTCCGGGGGTCGCGAATCGCGGGGCGGCTGGAGAATCGCGCGGGCTTCGGTTACAACCGGAGGGGTCGCGACGATCGCCCACGGACCGCCATCCAGGACCCGCACCCATGAAGAGACCCCTTCGCGTCGCGTTCGCCGGGGCCCTCGCCCTGGCGGCGATGGCGGCCCCCGGTCGGGCCGACGGCCCCAAGATGCCGGCGATGGAGCCCGAGGCCAGGGCCCGGCTCGATGCCCTGATCGCGAGCTATCGAGGGTTGCCCGCCTATGCCGACCAGGGCGAGACCACGCTGGTGGTCCGGGCCGGCGGCCGGTCGCTCCGGCAGGTCCAGAAGGCCAGCGTGGCGTTCGTCCGGCCCAACAAGCTCGACGTCCGGGCCGACCTGGTCCGCGTCGTCGCCGACGGGTCGACGGTGACGACGGTCGTGGCCCCCTTGAAGAAGTTCCAGGTGTCGCCCGCGCCCGGGAAGCTCGCCGAGTCGATCCTCCGGGGCGGCCCGCTCGGGGCGATCGAGTTCGGCGGGGTCGCCGGCCGACCGCTGGCGCACGTCCTGAACCTCGTGATCGGCGACGAGCCCGAACGGCTGATCTTCGACTACGCGCCCAAGGTCCTCGCCGAGCCCGACCGGGCGGTCGACGGGACCGCCTACCATGTCCTCCGGCTCGACGAGGCCGACAACGACGATTGGCGGTTCCTGATCGATCCCAAGACGGGACTCCTGGCGTTCGTGGAACTCGTCGTCGAGGGGGACGCGGCCAAGGGGTCGATCGCGGGGGCCGACGTCCACGTGGATTCGCTCCGATGGGCCTCGGGCGTCGTCGCCACCGGCCCCCCCCCGGACGGGGCGTTCGCCTTCCAGGCTCCCGAAGGGTTCACCGCCGTGGCCAAGCTCGAAGGGTCGGCCCCGTCGAAGAAGGCCGAAGCCCAGGACCACCCCCTCGTCGGCAAGCCGGCGCCCGACTTCACGCTCGACGCCCTCGACGGCCCGGGCAAGACTCGCCGGGTGGCCCGCGCCGACCTCGCCGGCAAGGTCGTCCTGCTCGACTTCTGGGCGACCTGGTGCGGCCCTTGCCTCAAGGAGATGCCCGACATCCAGGCTCTGATCGAGACCTCGGCCCGGGACAAGAAGAACGTGGCCATCGTCGCCCTGAGCATCGACCACTCGGAGACCGGCGACCTCAAAGAAGCCCGCGCCAAGGTCGAGGCCACCCTCGCCGACCGCAAGCTCGCCCTGACGCCCGAAGGCAACCCAGTCGGCCTGGTCGCGCTCGACCCCCTGGGCAAGGTCGCCGCCGCCTTCGACGTCCAGGCCATCCCGTTCGTCGTCCTCCTCGATGCCCAGGGCGTCGTCCGCGCCGTCCATGTCGGCCTCACCGACCGCGAAACCTTCGCCCGCGAGATCGACGACCTCCTCGCCGGCAAGCCGATCGAGGGGAAATAAGAAAGCGATTGAACCGCCAAGGCGCCAGGATCGCGGAGAAAGAGGGAGGAGGGGAATTCGAGAGAATTTCATCCTTCGGGACTTTCCCCTCTGTCTCCGCGATCTTGGCGCCTTGGCGGTTCAATCTCCGGCTTGATTGATCGCTCACGGTCGATCGGAGGCCGAGTAGAGCGTGGGCTCGATCGGGTCGAGGGCGACGGCCCCGGTCTCGACGTCCTCCTCCATGTCGCGGACCTGACGGAGGTTGGCCAGGTAGACGATCGCGCTGAACGCGCCGTTGGCGTACATCAAGATCCGGAACGCTATCATCGCGATGGCGCCGTCGGCGTGGTGGACCATCGCGAACAGCCGGCCGCTGATCTGCTCGGACAGGCCCAGGGCCCCGAACGGTATGGGGACGGCCGTGGTGAACAGGGTCAGCGGGACCATCAGATAATGTTGGGCCAGCGTCGGCATGGTTTCGAACAACGCGGCGCTGGCGGAGTAGAACGCGACCACGAACAGCGAGTGGCAGGCCACCGCCAAGCCGAGCATGGCGACGACGGTGCCCAGCCGCTTCCGGTAGGCCATCCCGATCGACTCCAGCTCGCGGACGGCCGCCTCGACCCGCCCCCGGCCGGCGACCAGGCGGTTGAGCGGGCGGTACAGGCCCGGCGAGAACGCCACGGCCAGGCCCGTCACCCCGGCCGCGATCGCCCCCCAGACCAGGCCGATCAAAAACCGGACCTGCGGGTCGACGGTCCGCCAGTTGACCAGACCGGCCACCCCGGCCAGGAGGAACAGGCCGAGCAGGCCGAGGATGCGGTCGATCACCATCGAGGCCACCGCCTGCGGCTTCTTGTCCGGCTGCATCCGGCAGAGGAACGCCGCCTTGATGACGTCGCCCCCCACCGCGCCCGGGATCACCAGGTTGAACACGTTGCCGATGAACCCGAGCCGGACCGCGTCCCGGAGCGAGAACACCAGCCCTTGCGCCCGGACCAGCCGATGCCAGCGGACGAAGGTGATCACCAGGGCCGACAGGTAGAGCCCGAACCCGACGACGAAGTACCGATAGAGGACCGGCTTCTGGAAGACCCTGCGGATCTCGACCCGGTTCTGATAGACGACCAGCCCGAGCAGGCCAAAGGCGAGGGCGACCAGCGCCCCGTTGACCAGTTGGGCCCGCCTCGGCGATTTGGTGGGGGGCATCGGTGGGCTCGGGTCCTGGAAGGAAGTTCGGCGGGCGAACGGCTCGCCGCCGACGGGCGATACGCCCTTGCCTGTCTCAAGTCCGGCGATGGTTGACGCCTGATGGGGGACGGAATCGACCGGAGCCTCGGCGTGAGATCCCCCTTCGCGACTCCATCCTGCTCGGCCGCCGGCCCACCCCACGATCAACCATGAACCTCAACCATTGCCCATTCCCGAGGGCCCCTCACAACGACCCCTTGGTCGAGGGGACTCCCCCCTGGCGCGGGTCGCGCCCGGCGGCGTCGCGGAGGGCCCGGGCCATCCCCTTGAAGATCGCCTCGCTGACGTGGTGGGCGTTCCGGCCGTAATGGAGGAGGACGTGGAGGTTCATCCGCCCCCGGGTCGCGACCGCTTGCCAGAAGTCGGCCACCAGCTCGGTGTCGAAATCGCCGACCCGGGGCGAGGGCATCGGCGCCTGCCAGGCCCAGTAGGGCCGGCCGCCGAGGTCGACGGCGCAGGTCACCAGGGTTTCGTCCATCGGCAGGATCGCGTGGCCATAGCGGCGGATGCCCGCCCGGTCCCCCAGCGCCTCGTCGATCGCCTGGCCCAGGCAGAGGCCGATGTCCTCGGTCGTGTGGTGGGCGTCGACGTGGAGGTCGCCCTTGCAGGTCACCTGGAGGTCCATCAGCGAGTGCCGCGCGAACAGGTCGAGCATGTGGTCGAGGAACCCCACGCCCGAGGCCGCCTCGGACCGACCCGAGCCGTCGAGGTCGAGGCGGAGGCGGATGTCGGTCTCGCGGGTGGCGCGGATGATCTCGGCGGTGCGCGTCTCGGCCAAGGCTTGGGTCCCCCTCGTCGGCATCCTACCAACCCGGCGGCCGGCGTGCTACCCGATCGCCCCGAGGGCCCCGAGGAAGCGGTCGACCTCGTCGTCGGTCCCCACGGTCACCCGGAGGCCGTCGGAGTGGCCGGGATATCGCATCAGGCGGACGAGGATCTTTCGCTCTTTCAGAGCTTCATAGGTCGCCGCCGCCGGCGGGCCGCCGGCGCACCAGGCGAAGTTCGCCTGGGTCTCAGGCACGAGGTAGCCGAATTCCCGGAGCGCGGCGACCAGCCGGGTCCGGGTCGCGATGATCCGGCCCCGGGATTTCCACAGATACGCCTGATCCGCCAGCGCGGCCGCGCCGCCGACCAGGCTCAAGGTATCGCAGTTGTACGAATCCTTGACCTTGACCAGGCCCGCGACGACCTCGGGCCGGGCGACGAGGTAGCCGATCCGGAGCCCGGCCAGGCTGTAGCCCTTGCTCAAGGTCCGCAGGACGATCACGTTGGGGTGGTCCGCCACCAAGGCGACGGCGTCGGCCTCGGCGAAGTCGACGTAGGCCTCGTCGACGACCAGGGGGGCGTCGAGCCTCTCGGCGATCGCGGCGAGCTGGCCGGGCGTCAAGGCCGTCCCCGACGGGCTGTTGGGGTTGGCGATGAAGGCGAGCCGGGGGCGGGCCCGGGCGAAGCGGTCGGGGTCGAGCGTCCAGTCGGGCTCGAACGGGATTTCCAGAGGCCGGGCCCCCTGGATCTCGGCCAGGGTCCGGTAGAGGATGTAGCTCGGCGACGGATACGCCACGACGTCGCCCGGGCCGGCGAACGCCCGGGTCAGGATCGTCAGCAGGTCGTCCGACCCGTTGCCCGCCAGGATCATCCCGGGCTCGACCCCGTGGAGCCGGGCGGCCACCTCGCGGAAGGCCGTCCCCACCGGGTCGGGATAGCGCCGGAGCCGCCCGTCGAGCGCCCCGGCGATGGCCTCGGCCACCCGGGGCGAGGGGGGATACGGGTTCTCGTTGGTGTTCAGCTTGACGAACCCGCCATCGCGCGGCTGCTCGCCGGGGGCGTAGCCGGCCATCCGGTCGATGTGCGGGAGGAAATAGCGGCTCATCGCGGGGGACTCGGGGAAGGGGATCGGGACCGCCAGGACGCCGGGCTCGCCATGATCGGGAAAGGGGGCTCGGGGCGGCTCAAACCTTGCCTTCCTTGGCCGCCTCGATCGCCCGGCCGGGGGAGCCCATGACGTTGTATCCGCAATCGACGTGCATGATCTCGCCGGTGATCCCGCTGGCGAGGTCGGACAGGAGGAACATCCCGGCGGCGCCGACTTCCTCGCGGGTGATGTTCCGGCCCAGGGGGGAGACGGCGTCGTAGAGGCCGGCGAGCTTGTCGGAGTCGCCGACGGCCGAGGCGGCCAGGGTCTTGACCGGGCCGGCGGACAGGCCGTTGACCCGGATCTTCCTCGGCCCGAGGTCGTAGGCCAGGTACTTCACCGCCGCGTCGAGCGCCGCCTTGCAGACGCCCATCAGGTTGTAGCCGGCGACGACTTTTTCGCCCCCATAGTAGGTCAGGGTCTCGATCGCCCCGCCCTCTGGCATGACCTCGGCGGCGTGGCGGGCGACGCTGGCCAGCGAATAGACGCTGATGTCCATCGCCGTCTTGAACCCTTCGCGGCTCGCCTGGACGAACGGCCTCTTGAGATCTTCGATCGGGGCATAGGCGATCGAGTGGAGGACGAAGTCGAGCGATCCGTAAGTCTCGCCGGCCTGGCGGAACACCCGGGCGATGTCGTCGTCGTCCTGGACGTCGCACGGGGTGATGAGCTTGGCCCCGATCGGGTCGGCGAGCTTGCGGACCCGGCGCTCCATCTTGTCGCCCGGCAGGTGGGTGAAGCCGACCTCGGCCCCCTCGTCGAGCAGCTTGCGGGTGATCGCCCACGCGATGCTGAAGTCGTTGGCGACCCCAAGGACCATCCCCTTCTTGCCCGTGAATAAGCCCATCGGCCCGGCCCTTCTGTCGAGAGACGTGGAAGCTCGGCCCGGACGTGTCGCGCCCGGTGGTTCGCCGCCGAGGATAGCGTGCCGAGGCCGGCCGCTCAACCTCACTCTCCGGGACCGGGACCGGGACCGGGCCCGGGCCCGGAGGCCGGCGAACCGGGTCTCGCCCTCGATCCCGGAGCTTGCCGGGTGGAAAGAATGGGTTCGTTCCGTCGCGACGGCGCGCCGGGTGTTGGCGAGATGGGTTCGTTCCGTCGCGACCGCCGCCGGAGGATCGCGAGATGGGTTCGTTTCGTCGCGAAGCATGTCGACCTCGACCCCCGAAGATTCCGGCGGTTCGCCCGGGCCGGCCCGACGACCGGGCCCCTCGCCAGAGATTATCGCTTGATCCGGGGCGCGATTATCCGCCTGTTCCCAAATTCGCCCGCCTCTTCGCGCCCCGGGGATCGGCCCTCCGACCTCCGCCCCCCGCGAAGGGAAGTCCAACCCCTGGGTTCGAGGAGGAGACCCGGGCGAACCCTTCCGTCGATTTTCTCGGAAACCCGGAACGCGCGGGCCGTCCGGCGCCACTACCGGGTAAGATCGCCGACGGAGGAGGGACGATTGATGAGTCAAGGATCGACGACCGCCGCCCCCGGGCCGCTCCGGGCCCTCTTCGACGCCGGGACCGTCGCCGGCCTGGCCGACGGCGAGCTATTGGACCGGTTCGCGACCCGGGGCGACGAAGGGGCCGAGCGGGCCTTCGCCGCGCTGATGGACCGGCACGGCCCGATGGTCCTCCGCGTCTGCCGCCGGGTCCTGGGCCGGGGCCACGACGCCCACGACGCCTTCCAGGCCACGTTCCTCGTCCTCGTCCGCCGGGCCCGGTCGATCCGCGACGGCGACTCGGTCGCGAGCTGGCTCCACGGGGTCGCCGTCCGCGTGGCCTCCGCCGAGCGCGCGGCCGAGGCCCGCCGCCGCAAGCACGAGCGCGGGGCGGCCGAGGTCGGGCCGGGCACGGCCCCAGGGCCAGCGCACACTTTCTCGTTGATGGGAAAGGCTTTACGGAATCGGGCAGAAACCCCGAAAAAGGCTTTGATATCCGGCGTCAGTGCGAGGCGATGGTCGGGGAGAGCGGCAAACACTGGGCATTCAGAGCCGCCCCTAAATCCCCGAAAACCCACGAATTCGCCCTTGTTTCCAGGGAGCGCTCTTCCGAAGTTCTTTGATGCCAACACTTAAGTGTGCGCTGGCCCTGGGCACGGCCCCGACCCCAGCCGTCGCCGACCCGGACGAGATCGGCCCCCGGCTCCACCGCGAGCTGGGCCGCCTCCCCGAACGACTCCGGGCGCCCTTGGTCCTCTGCCACCTGGAGAGCCTGACCCACGAGCAGGCCGCCGCCCAGCTCGGCTGGCCGGTCGGGACCGTGAAAAGCCGGATGGCCCGGGGCCGCGACCGCCTCCGGGACCGGCTCGGGCGGGACTCGTCCCCTTTTCCGATCGTTGGTGTTGCCCCGCCCGCCTCGTTGCTGGCCGCCACGGCCCGCGCCGCGACCCGGTTCGCGGCGGGCCGACCGATCGCCGGGATGGTCCCGGCCTCGGCCCTGTCCCTGACGCAAGGAGTGCTCCGAGCCATGTGGATGACCCAAGCACGGACCGCCGGTTTGATCGCCCTGGCCCTCGGGTTCGCGGCGACCGCCGCCCACGTCCTCGCCCGGCCGTCCGAGCCCCGCCCGGCCCCCGAGCCCGCCCCGGTCGCCCCGGTGCCGAAGGGGGAAGGGGACATAGTCACCTATCAGATGAGCTTAGCGGAGATGAAAGGGCTCCAGTGGCGCACGGACTTGCACCGAAGGCTCAAGCCGGTGGACCGCCGAGGGCCCTACACCGTTTGGGCGGTCGACGAGGCGACCCTCCGCGACCTCCTCGCCCGGGAAAAGGTGGTCGCCGCCACCAAGTTTTCCGCCTTCCTGGGGGCTAACGTCAGAGTCATCAACCAGACCCAGCATCGGGTGGTGAGCGGCTATCGCGACCCCGGGGCCGGCAAGCCGGCGGACGCTATCATCGAGGTCGTCCCCGATGGCGTCCAGGTCCAGTTGACGGGGCGCCGGACCGACGCGGGCTTGATGGTCCGGGCCGAGGTGGAAAGCAACATTCTCCTCGGCATCGGCGACACGCCGGTCACCGAACGGGTGGCCCGCCCCGGGGTCGGCGTCGACGAGGGGTTGGTCCATTACCAGGTCCCCGAAATCATCCAGGCTCGCTTCGAGGGGGAATGGCCCATGCCGGCCGGAGGGGCCCTCGTGATCGGGCTGGGGATTCATCGATTTAATATCGATCCGTTCCCGACGGGTCGGGAGTACCGCGAGCGGCTGGTGATCTTCAAGGCCCGAGAGATCCCCGCCGAGGCCCGCTGATCCGGGCGGCTCATCGGGCTTTCGGGGCCGGCCCGGGGTCGCGAGGTTCTTCGAGGGGGATGACCAGGCCTTCCAATTCGAGGTCGAGGGCCTGGCGGGCGCGGCCGAGGGCGGCCCGGGTCGCCGCCCCGACGGCCAGGCTCCGCCGCTTGAGGTCGGCCGGGACCTCGCCGAGGCCCAAGGCTTCGATCACGCCGAAGGCCGCCCGGACTTGCGGGTCGTCGGCGATCGGGGCGCCGGCGTTGGCCGGCAGGTCGTCGGGGCGGACGGTGGACGAGCGGAGCAGGGCGGTGGTCCACTGGCCGTTGCCCTCGCGGACCCAGAGCGCCGCGTGGACCTGGACGGTCGCGAAGTCGGGGGCCATGTCCAGGCGGGTGACGATCGCCCCGGCCCGCCCCCGGCCGGCCAGCTCGCGGAGCTTCGCCGGGAGCGGGTCGACCGGGGCCTCGCCGAGCAGTTCCTTCAAGGACGAGGCCGCCGCCTCCAGGGCCGCCCCGGCCGGGGGCGCCTCGCCGGGCGGGGGCTCGGGCAGGATCGCCCCCCGGTAGAGGAGGAACCGGCCGCCGGGGTCGTTGGCCACCTCGGTCGCCGCCCTCCGCGTCCGCCAGGCCGAATCCAGGCTCGGCTGGGGCGGGAGCAAGGACGCGATCGAGACCGGCGCCGTCCCGTCCCGGGCGTACCCCCGGGCTTCCAGGCCCTCCGCCAGGTCGGCCGTCGCCATCGTCTCGACGCCTTCGAAGCCCGAGAGCCAGCCCAGCCGGAGCATCCGCGCCGAGGCCGGCGGCTTGCGGTCGACCGCCTTGACGTCGGCCCGGCCCAGGCGGACCCCGATCAAGACGGTCCCGGCTCCCTCGGCCGGGCGGGCCAGCTCGCGATCGAGCCAGGCGAGGATGCGGTCCCCCGCGGCGGCGTTGCCCAGCCGGTCGCGGCGCCAGGCCGCGAGCCGGTCGCGCCTCTGGGCCTCGCCCCGGCGGACCGTCGGCTCCTCGGCCTTCCGCCAGGCCGCCGCGCGGTCGGGCAAGTTCGCCTCGGCCCAGGATCGGCGGACCAGCATCAGGAGCGGCCCGCGCCGGTCCGAGTCGACGACCTGGCCCAGGACGACCTGGCCATCCTTCAACGTCACCGCGTCGGCCGCCGACGGCGGGGCCAGGGCGACCACGGCAAGCCCGATCAGGCCGGCAAGATCCATCATGACTGCCCCCTTCCCGAGAATTCGCGTCCCTCCCCGGGCGGTCGGCTTGCTAAAATCGATCGGCGCGGCCCGGGCCGTGGGATTCATCATAGCAAGAGGACATGGGGCGATGGCGCGAATTCGCTGGGTCGAGGAGTCGGAGGCGACCGGCGAGGTCGCCGATACCTATGCCGCCTGGCGGCTCGCCAACCCCGGCCGGGGGGAGATCCCTGGCATCCTCCGGGCGTTGAGCCTCCGCCCCGACCTGTTCCGGGGGATGGACGAGGTTTCCGACCGGGTCCACTTCCGCGACGGCCACCTGACCCGCCGGGTCAAGGAGATGATCGCCACCTATGTTTCGGCCCTGAACCGGTGCCCCTACTGAACCGGCTCGCACGCCTCGTTCCTGCGGTCGCAGGACCCCGACCCCGCGTTGCACGCCTGCCTGGCCCGCGCCGACCTCGACGCCGCCCCCCTGACCGCCGCCGAGCGCGGGCTGCTCGACTTCGCCGCCCTGGTCACCCGCCACGCCTACCGGACGACCGACGCCGACGTGGCCCGGCTCCGCTCGCTGGGCTGGTCCGACCCCGAGATCGCCGAGTGCGTGTACGTCACGGCCCTGTTCGCCTTCTTCAACCGGGTGGCCGACGCCTTCGGCCTGGAAGATCCCACCTCCTCGCCATGATCGACCTCCGACCCCTGGGCGACCGGGCGTTCCTGGCCCGGTTCGCCGCCGAAGCCGACGCCGCGCGGTGGGCCGAGGCCGTCCGGGCCGAGGGCTGGCCGGGGGTCGTCGACGTCGCCGTGGCCTACGCCTCGGCCGCCGTCTTCCTCGACCCCGACCGGGTCGCCCCGGCCGCGATCGAGGAACGGCTCCGGGCCGTGGTCCCGGCCCCGGGGCGGGGGCGTCCGGGCCGGCTCATCTCCCTCCCCGTCCTCTACGACGGCGACGACCTGGCCGAGGTCGCCCGGCTGGCGGGCTTGCCGGTGCCCGGGGTGATCGACCAGCATTCGGGGCGGGATTACGTCGTCTTCGCGATCGGGTTCCTGCCCGGATTCCCCTACGCGGGCTACCTTTCCGGGCCGCTGGCGGGGCTCGCCCGCCGGCCCAGCCCCCGGGCGCGGGTCCCGGCCGGCTCGGTGGCGATCGCGGGGCGGCAGACGGGCGTCTACCCCGGCGAGTCGCCCGGCGGCTGGCTCCTGCTCGGCCGGACGCCGCTCCGGATCGTCGACCTGGAGCGGGGGCATTTCCCGATCCGGGCGGGAGATTCGCTCCGTTTCAAGGCGATCGACGAAGGGGAATATCGAGGTCGATTCGGAGAGCCGCTCATGGCGTTGACCAACGATTCTACGAATTTATAAATTTTTGCTTGCTTCTGAGCGAAGGGCCACGCTAAGTTAATCGCAAGGTCAGGGGAGTTGGCGACCCGAAGGCCATGCGACAAACTCATGCGGACGGCCCACGCCTCAAAATCCTTGCTCGTCTTGCTGCTCGCCCTCGTCGGGTGTGGGGTTCGAATCCCCCCCCCCCCTTTCTGAAAGTGTCCAGGACGCCGGGACAAAGCGCCCGGCGGTCGGTTCGACGAGTCCCGACGGCGACGAGATCGTCCATGACTTGGCATCTTGACGCCCGGTCAAGCCGTCAGCCATGATTTCCGCGTGGCCAACCCGACGCCCCGGGAGTGGACCTTGACGAAGGTCGCCCAGAGTTGCACCTGCTCGGTGGCGAGCGCCTCCAGCCAGACCATCAAGCCGGGTGGCCAGGAAACCTTCCGGTTCGATTACCATGCCCCGTCCCAGTTCGCCAACGAGCGGCGGTGGGTGACGGTCACGTTCCTTGATCCGGCCGAGCGGGTCGTGAAGCTGGTCGTGACGGCCCGGGTTCGCCCCTCGATGTGCCCCCGACCCGATGCCTTGAACTTCGGGCCGATCGCCCTCGGGGCCATCGCGAACCAAACCCTGGACGTCGGCAACTTCGGGCCTGCCGATTGGTCGCTCGTGGACGCGGTTAACCCGCCCGAATGGTTGACCATCCACGAGGTCGCCAAGGGCCCTCGGCCCTGGAAAGAGGCCACGCCCCGGGAAACCTGGACGTTCGAGGCGAGGGTCAACACCGCGGGGTTGAAACCCGGGGCGTACCGCGAAGAGCTTCGCCTGCGGTCGCACTCCGGTGAGACGGCGACCCTACCCGTGGAGTTCGTCGCCGGCATCCCCGTGACGGCGCGTCCCTCCCTGTTCATGCTCGGGCAGGCCGAGGCCGGGAAGCCCGTCGAGGCGACGACGACGCTCCGCTTCTTCGGGGGCGCGGCCCCGTGCCCGCCCGATCGGATCACGGTCGGGGCGACGGGGGCGAAGGTCGTCGCGAAGACGGTCGAACGCATCCAGGATGACCTCTGGAAACTGTCGGTCGTCCTCGAACCCCAGGGGAACCCGGGCGATTTCGTCTCCGGCGAGTTGACCGTGGCCTTCCCGGGCGGGAACCCGTCCGACGTCGCGATCCCGATCCATGCCCAGATCCGGCCGCGCCCTTGATCGTTGGATGTTCGGAGGTCAAGCCCGATGCGATCGCCCTTGAGTCGAACGGCCCTGATCTTCGCGTCGCTGCTCGGGGCGCCCGCCGGGGCCGAGGCCCCGAAGCCCGCCGGCCCGGCGCGACGTCCTTCGGACATCGTCTGCGGCCCCCGGTGCTTGGAGTACATCGCCAAGTCCTTCCGGCCCGGCTTCTCGATGGGCCTGAGCGAGATCGTCGCGCAGGTCCAGCCCGAGTTCGAGAAGGGAGCGTCGCTGGCGCACCTCGATCGGTTCTTGAACCAACAAGGCTTGCACACCCTGGCGATCAAGCCGGCGGCCGGGACGGCGATCTGCTGGCCCTACCCGGTTTTGCTGCACCTGAGCGCGGAAGACGACGACCTCGGCCATTACGTGGTCCTCTTGCCCGGGTCCGACCGGGCGACGGCGACCGTCTGGTCGGGCCTCGCCGGAGTCATCAAAGTCCCGACGTGGCGGCTCTCCGAGCGGATCGGCGGGGGGGCGTTGCTCATCTCCCCGAAGCCGATCCCGCCGACCGACCCCGCGTTCCCCGCCACCCTCGACAGCCGCGTCCGCCGCGTGGGATGGGCCACCATCCTGCTCGCGACCCCGATCATCGGCCTCGCCCTGGCACCATCACTCCGCCGCAAGCCCTCGGGACCGGTCCCAACCAGCCCGACGTCCTGATTGGCCCCGAGGCCAACCCAGATCGCCGAGCCAAGCTTTGTCCAGATGCCGAGTTGTCCCGGTGGGCCGACGAACCGAACGACCTCGCGGACACGAGGTCAATCCCTCCCCAATCCCCAAGGACCACGACCATGAACCGCACCCCGATCTTCGCCGCCCTGCTCGCCCTGACCTTCGCGGCCCTCCTGTTCGCCCCGACCCAGTCCAGTCACCTGCTCACCTCGGCGGACCTGGCGAGCCTCTACGGCGGGGCCGGCTGCTATGTGGATGGCACGCAGAACTGCCCGGCCGCGTCGGATTGCGCGAAAACGGATTGCATCAACTTCGGCAAAACTTGCCCGAGCGAAAATACCAAGCTCAACTATCAGGGACCGGCGACTTACCCCTATGCCGCATTGACCAACGATACGGGCAGGGCCGGCAAGCCCCTGCAACAGGCTGCGATTGCCCGCACCGTGGAGTATACGTGCACGGGCTGTACTCGCGTCCTCGGTGGCACCAACACCTGCGCAGGCAAAGCTACCGGCGTCACCGGTACATCTCGCATCCCCACGACTCCCGACCCGGCCAGCGCCCAATGCAATGCGAAGCCGATCACGACGACCCCCCCCCCGACGACGGGCGATTGATCCGTCAAACTCGTTCTCGGCGAGCAATCGATCGTCGATTCATCCGACTTCGTTGATCCCTCGGCTGACTCGCGTTACTGCGTCGACGAGGGATTACTTCTATACCATTTGGTCGAGGGGGAAGCGATGGTTCTTATTTCTAAAGTTATTTTTTCGACCCTTGCGATGGCTATTGCCTTCGACATGTCACGGGCCGCTTCCGCATCTTTCAATCCGGTAGAGGCAGGGCGGGAGGCACGGCTTCGCTGGTCGTATTTGATGGCGGGGTGGCGTGCCGAGCGAGAGAAATTAAAGTCCTATAAGGTTCAGATTAGCGGGCATGAAGAAGGGTATACGCAAAAGGATATTGGAAAGGTTAAGAACCACATACCTTATAATTCTACGTACAAAAACATAATTTTTCTTAATGTGTGCCGGGATTTTACCCGGTCGAAGGCTAAGTATGAGATTCGGTGGGGCCATGGTGTCCATTCGGCGGGCTCGTGGATCACGACGAATGAACAAATTATTGAATTTGCTAATAGCGGTTCCCCCATCGTGACTTTCAACAAGCCGGGGGACAAACGGCAACAGTTCGCCATCAAATTTCAGCCGGAATGCATTGGTCTCCTGGGCGCGGGAGATTTCCGCTACAACGAGGAGTACGCGCAGATTCCGGAGGCGCACAAATTTTTCTCCGAAGCGTTGACATTGCTTTCTTTGTCGCAGCTAGGAGAAGGCCGGAACGAGGCAACGTTGGCGATCAAAGTTAATGGATCGTATAAAATTAATAAGCTTGTTATTAATGAAAGTAGAGGTTTTTCGATCGAGAGTAACGCCTATCTCGAAACCGATAGGCCGGATGGACCCGCCCCCCCTCTTCATGGAGAGATTCGCGTCACTTGGGTGAAGCAGGGTGATTTGTGGTTGCCCTCGAAGCTGACCGAGGATCGGACTATTGGGCTCTCGACCGTCGAGTTGGCGTTCGACTGGACCGCGGTGAACACCCCCATCGCGGACCGTGAGTTCGAGATCGATTCACTGGGGGTACCCAAAGGGACGCTGATCGTCGACCAGCGGCTGGGGCGAGAAAAGACGATCGTCCTGGGACATACGGGTGCTCCTATCGAGATTTCGCCTTCTCCGCCCGCGGGGGGATCACTGCGGACGTCCACGATGGTGATCGTCGGCGTTGGTACATTCTTGGCGATCCTGGGTTGTCTGGCATTGCTCGTCCGATGGCGGCGTGGTCGGTCGTAACATCAACACGAGGGCCTTGATCGATGACTCGAAGCCGCCAAGGGATGTACGGCCGGCGTCCCGGCCTGACTCTGATCGAGTTGCTCGTCGTGATCTCGATCGTGGGCCTGCTGATCGCGTTGCTCCTGCCGGCCGTCCAGTCGGCCCGCGAGGCGTCCCGCCGCGCCCTTTGCGCGAACCAGTTGAAGCAACTGTCTTTGGCCATGCACGCCTACAACGCGGTCCAGGGGGCCTTCCCGATGGGGGCGCCGCTGCAACTCCGGGCCGGCAAATGGTTGGAGCCCAACCACAGCGTCTTCGTGGCGATCTTGCCGCAACTCGAGCAGGGCAGCCTGTACGATGCATTCAACTTCAGCCTGGCGAACGAGGATGTCGGCAATCGGACGGTCCATGCGACCGCGCCGTCGACCTTGTGGTGCCCGAGCGATGGCCAGGTTTCCCTGCCCACCCAGTTCGTCGCCTCGCGGAACTACCCGCCCCCGTTCCTCTTCGTCACCCATCATTCCAGCTACGCGGCATGCTCGGGGACCTGGTATCACGTGGGCGGCACCCCCGTCGAGTTCGCCCCCCTCGCGCGGCTCGACAACGGGATCGCGTTCGCCAACAGCGCGATCCGCCACGCCGACATCACCGATGGCACCAGTCAAACCTTGCTCCTCGGCGAGCGGGCCTTTGGCCGGATTCCCGTGGCCGACGCTCAAGGCCATCTCATCCGGGACCTGGCCAACTGGTGGTTCGACGCCTCGACCGGGGATACGGTCTTCTGGACGATGCGGCCGATCAACTCGCCACCGACATTCGACAACGGCTCGCTCCAGCCCTCGGCCCTCTATCAAGCCGCCGTCGCGGGGAGCTTCCACCCCGGCGGCGCCAACTTCGCCTTCGCCGACGGCTCGGTGCATTTCCTCCGGGACACGATCGACTCATGGCCGATCGATCCCTCCTCCGGATTTCCTGAAGGCGTGATGGATAGTACCCAGATGCGGCCGAGCGTGAGGCCGGGGGTCCGATTCGGAGTCTACCAGGCGTTGTCGACCCGGTCGGGGGGCGAGGTGGTCGAGTCGCCGTGAGGGGGCGCCGGGCCGGGCCGGGCCGGGCCGGTTGAGCTTGTCGCGGGGCCGTGGTCGGGATATACTTGATTTCCCGATTGGATGAGCCCACCAAACGACTCGTCTCCATCCCCACTTGGCCCGCCCCTCCCTTTGGCGGACTCGATCCCCATGATCCGACGTAATGACATCCGAAACGTGGCGATCATCGCCCACGTCGACCACGGCAAGACCACCCTGGTCGACGTGATGCTCCGCCAGTCCGGCCAGTACCGGGCGGCGCAGCTCACCCAGGACTGCATCCTCGACTCCAACCCCCAGGAGCGGGAGCGCGGGATCACCATCCTGGCCAAGAACATCGCGATCAACTACGGGTCGACCAAGATCAACATCATCGACACCCCGGGCCACGCCGACTTCGGCGGCGAGGTCGAGCGGACCTTGCAGATGGCCGACGGGGCCCTGGTGCTGGTCGACGCGTTCGAAGGGCCGATGCCGCAGACCAAGTTCGTGTTGCGCAAGGCGTTCGCCAACAAGATCCGGCCCATTGTCGTCATCAACAAGATCGACCGGCCCGACGCCCGCCCCGACGAGGTCCTCAACGAGATCTTCGACACCTTCGTCGAGCTGGGCGCCGACGAGGGGCAGCTCGACTTCCCGTACATCTTCGCCTCGGGCAAGGGGGGGTTCGCCTCGCACGACGCCCACGCGACCTCGGGCGACATCAAGCCGCTGCTCGACCTGATCGTCGAGAAGGTGCCCGGCCCCGAGGTCGACCCCGACGGCCCGCTCCAGATGCTCTGCACCACGCTCGACTTCTCCGAGTACGTCGGCCGGATCGCCATCGGCCGGATCGCCTCGGGCCGGATCAGGCGCGGCCAGAAGATCGTGTTGATGAAGGCCGACGGCGTGAACAAGCCCTGCACGGCCGAGACCGTCCTGGTCTTCGACAAGCTCGGCCGGACCGAGGTCGAGGAGGTCAACGCCGGCGACCTCGTCGCCGTGGTGGGGGCCTCGGCCGTCGACATCGGCGACACGATCGCCTCCGTCGAGGCCCCGGTGGCGCTGCCCCGGATCGAGGTCGACGAGCCGACGTTGAGCATGCTCTTCACGGTCAACGACTCCCCCCTGACCGGCGAGGGGCAATTCCTGACCACCCGCCACCTCAAGGAGCGGCTCGACCGCGAGCTGCAATCCAACGTCGCCCTCCGGGTCGAGCCGACCGAGGGCCGCGACTCGTTCATGGTCTCCGGCCGCGGCCTGCTCCACCTGTCGGTTTTGATCGAGAGCATGAGGCGCGAGGGGTACGAGCTGGCCGTCGGCAAGCCCGAGGTGATCCTCAAGCGGATCAACGGGGTCGAGCACGAGCCCTACGAATACCTGGTCGTCGACGTCCCCCAGGCCCAGATGGGCCCGGTCATGGAGCTGGTCGGGGCCCGCCGGGGCGAGCTGCTCCGGATGGACGTCAAGGGGGTCTACGCCCACTGCGAGTTCACGATCCCCGCCCGCGGCCTGCTCGGCCTCCGGAACCGCCTGATGAGCGGCACCCAGGGCGAGGCGATCATGCACCACAACTTCCACGACTACCAGCCGTTCCGCGGCGAGATCCCCCGCCGGGCCAACGGCGTGATGATCAGCATGGTCAACGGCCCGGCCGTCGCCTTCGCCCTCGACTCGCTCCAGCAGCGCGGGACGATGTTCGTCGCCCCCGGCGACGACATCTATCAAGGGATGATCGTCGCCGAGAACGCCCGGGGCGACGACATGGTCGTCAACCCCTGCAAGGAAAAGAAGCTGACCAACATGCGGGCCTCGGGCTCGGACAAGAACGTGTTGCTCAAGCCCCCTCGGCTCCTGTCGCTCGAGATCGCCCTCGAATACATCGAGTCCGACGAGCTGGTCGAGATCACCCCGTCCAAGATCCGCCTCCGCAAGAAAGAGCTGACCGAGGAAGGCCGCAAGCGCGCCGGCCGCGGCGGCGGCAAGACGGTCGGGGTCTGAGTTCGGATCATCGGAGGGCCCGAGCCTCGGGTCCTCCGTGATCGATCTCCCCAGACGCAGGGGACGTCCCGTGAATCTCGCCATCGAGTTGGAAGAAGAAAACGACGGGCGATGGATCGCCGAGGTCCCGACCATTCCTGGCGTCGTGGCATACGGCCAGACCCGCGAAGAAGCGATCGCCCGGGTCGAAGCATTATCCTTGCGAGTCCTCGCGGATCGACTGGAACACGGCGAATCCGTGCCCGAGATGGATTGGTTGTTCTCGGTCGTCGCATGAGCCGGTGACCCTCGACCAAGGCCCGGAAGGTTCAAGCCGCCTCGCTCCGCTTGGGCTGGACCATCAAGCGTCAGTCGAGCGGCCCGCGCTGGGTTATGGAGCGTCCCGACTGGGTTGATTTCGTCTTCGCCTTCCACGACGATGAGGAGATCGGCCCCCGGATGTTGGCCAGGATCGTCACTCCCGCCAATTTTTCATCGAAGATCGAGGAACCATCCTTTGTCATTCCTCGTCGCCACTGACCCGGTGCCGATCCGGGAACATCCCGACGGCTCGCTTCGTCTGGGCGAGACCCGGGTCTTGCTCGAATTGGTCGTCAACGCCTTCGACGACGGGGCGACCCCCGAAGCCATCGTCCAGCGGTATGCTTCGCTCCGACTCGCCGATGTTTACGCGACCATCGCCCACTGTTTGCGACATCGTGACGAGGTCACCGCGTATTGCCGGGGCCGGGATGGGCGTGCGGCCGAAGTCGAGCGGGCCATCGTCGCTGGCCAGCCAGATCTGACGGAAATCCGAAGACGACTCCTCGCAAATGGGACGTCGCCGGGGCAGGTTGATGCTGCGACTGGCCGCTGACGAGAACTTCAACGGCGAGATCGTTCGCGGCCTGTTGCGCCGCGAGCCCGCCATCGACATCGTCCGCACTCAGGACGCGGGACTTCTAGGCGCGGACGATCCGACGATCCTCGAATGGGCGGCGATCAAGCGTCGCGTCCTGCTCACCCACGACCGGGCAACCATGCCCGATTTCGCCTTCGAGCGAGTGAAGACCGGCCAGCCGATGCCCGGCCTGTTCGTCGCCGCCGACCGACTGCCGATCGGGCGGGCGATCGAGGATCTCTTGTTGCTGACAGCCGGCTCGGAGATGGCCGAGTGGGAGGGGATCGTCCTATACCTCCCACTCTGAACGCGACCCGGAGCCGATGCGGGGCGGGTGTAGTTCCCTGAATCGCCGATCCTCTCGTCACCGGCCGACGGCCGCGTTCTGGCGGATGAAGGCGAGCCCGTCGCGGCAAAGGCCCATCGCGTCGGGGAAGAGGGGGCGCCAGACCTTGGTGGCGGCGGCGATGGCGGGCAGGGCGTTGCCGAAGGCTTCGATCGTCAGGTAGCCGTCGAAGCCGCCGGCCTTGATCGCCGACCAGTAGCCCGGCCAGTCGACCTGGCCGGTCCCGGGGACGCCCCGGTCGTTCTCGGAAACGTGGATGTGGATCGTTTCCGCGGCGCACGAGGCGATGGCCTTCGGCTGGTCTTTTTCCTCGATGTGGGCGTGGAAGCTGTCGTACATCATCTTGAGGTTCGGGTGGTCGACGGCCCTGACGAACCTAGCCGTGTCGGCGGCCGTGGTGAGGAAGTAATTCTCGAAGCGGTTGAGGTATTCGACCGCGATCCGGACGCCGAACCCCTGGGCCTTCTCGGCGACCTGGCGGAGGGTGTCGACGCCGTGCTGGAACTCGTCCTCGGTTGGCCCCGTGCCCGAGAACACGCCGATGGCGGAGTGGGTGGGCCCGGCCAGGACCTCGCAACCGAAGGCGGCCGCGCGGTCGAGAACCTTCTCCAGGTGGGCCACGGCCGCCTTGCGGATGGTGGGGTCGGGGGAGATCGGGTTGGTGTCCGGCCCCATCACGGTCACGCCGGTCGCGCCCAGGCCCAGGGCCTTGAGCCTCTGGCCGAGCCGCTCGTAGGGGGCGCGGTCGTCGATCGCGAAGATGGGGACCTCGACGCTGTCGAAGCCGATCGCCTTGAGCTGGTCGAGGAGCGGGTCGTGCTCGGGCGTGACCTCGGTCGTCCAGAGCAACAGGTTCATGCCGGTTTTCATGGAGATTTCCTCTTCTTGTCTCGATTCAAACCGGGACGACCGTTTGCCACTGGCCGACTTCGGCCGAGTCGAGCACGGCGTCGCACACGGCCTGGGTGGCGAGGGCTTCGCGGAAGGTGGGGCTGGTGGGCTTGCTGGCCCCGAGGTTGGCCAGGAAGTCGGCGACCTGGTGGACGAAAGTGTGCTCGTAGCCGATCTGGAGGCCGGGGACCCACCAGTTTTTCATGTACGGGTGGTCGCCGTCGGAGACGTGGATCGACCGCCAGCCGCGGGTGATCGAGTCGTCCTTGTAGTCGAAGAACTGGAGCCGGTGGAGGTCGTGGAGGTCCCACTTGATCGACGCGGTCTCGCCGTTGATCTCGAACGTGTAGAGGGCCTTGTGGCCCCGGGCGTAGCGGGTCGACTCGAACAGGCCGAGCGAGCCGTTGTCGAACCGGCAGAGGAAGGCGCAGGCGTCGTCGATCACCACCGGCTCGACCTGGCCGGTGAGGTTGTGCTTCCGCTCCTTGACGAAGGTCTCGGTCATGGCCGTGACGCTGGCGATCGGCCCGTTGAGCCAGAGGGCCGTGTCGATGCAGTGGGCGAGCAAGTCGCCGGTGACGCCCGAGCCGGCCGCCGCCGCGTCGAGCCGCCAGAGGCCGGCGCCGCCCTGGGGGAGGTCGGCGGAGATGGTCCAGTCCTGGAGGAAGTTGGCCCGGTAGTGGAAGATCCGGCCGAGCCGCCCTTCGGCGATGAACTGCTTCGCCAGGGTGACGGCCGGGGCCCTCCGGTAGTTGTACCAGACGGTGTTGGGGACGCCGGCCTTCTCGACGGCGTCGACCATCTTCTGGCCTTCGACGAGGTCCATCGACAGCGGCTTCTCGCAGAGGATCATCTTGCCGGCCTCGGCGGCGGCGATGGCGATCTCGGCGTGGCTGTTGTTGGGCGTGCAGATGTCGACGGCGTCGACGTCGGGCCGCGCGACGAGCTTCCGCCAGTCGGTCTCGACCGACTCGTAGCCCCACTTCTCGGCGAACGCCCGGGCGCCCGGCTCGCTCCGGCCGCAGACGGCCTTGAGGATCGGGCGATGGCCGACGTCGAAGAAGTCGTTGACGCGCTTGTAGCCGTTGGAGTGGGTCCGGCCCATGAAGCCGTACCCGACGAGGCCGATGTTCAGTGGTTTCAACGCCGCCATGCTTCGCCTCGGCTCCGGGTGGGGGGAAATTCGGGTTCGGTCGCCTCGATTCCTGTCATTCGACCCAGCCGTGGGCGTCGCGGACGGCGATCATGGCGCGGAGGATGTCATTCCAGGTCCCGGGCCGCATCATGATCGCGTTGGGGAACATGCAGCCGTCCCAGCAGATGTGGCGGAACGCCTTGGTGATGTGGCCGTTCTCGTCGCGGAGCCAGAAGCCGGCGTGGTGGGGGATGTCGAGCTTGCCGTTGGGGTCGGTCGCCAGGCAGTGGCGGCCGGTGTGGTCGTGCGACCCCGAGCCGAACACCGTGGCGTCGTTCTGCGCCACGTGGAAATCGATCGTCCAGGGCCGGAGCGCGGTGGTCAAGGTCCGCAAGGCCGCGTCGAGGGTGGCGCGGTCCTTCCAGTCGAAATGGTCGGGCAAGATCCGGTCTCGCGGGGCGTTCTCGCCCAGGGTGTAGAGCAGGGTGTGGGCCATGTCGGCCTGGAAGCCCACGGTCTCGGGCTCGCCGACGCGCTCCAGGAGGTCGACCATCGCCCGCCACGAGTGCATCCCGCCCCAGCAGATTTCCCCCTCGGCGGCGAGCTTCTCGCCGTGGTCGCGGGCGATCGCCCCGGCCTGCTTGAAGGTCTCGGCGATCTTGGCTTGATTGCCCGCCGGGTCGCCGTTCCAGTCGCCGACGCCGGTGGCCGAATCGAACCGGACGACCCCGCAAGGGCGGACGCCCAACTCCCGCAACTTCTTGGCGATCCGGCAACCCTTGGCGACCTGCCGGAGGAACTTCGTCCGCCCGTCCCCCTCGTCCATCGCCGGCCCGCCGCCGGTGGGCGGCCAGATCGGCGCGACGACCGAGCCGATCGTCAGCCCCTTCGCCCGGACCTTGTCGGCCAGCTTCTTGAGGTCGTCGTCGGAGGCGTCGATGTCGACGTGGGGGGCGAACAGGAACAGGTCGACGCCGTCGAACTTGATCCCGTCGACCTCGGCGGCGGCGGTCAGGTCGAGCATCGTGTCCAGGTCGATGGCCGGCTCCGACCCTTCCCCCTTGCCGACCACGCCGGGCCACGCCGCGTTGTGGAGCTTGGGGAAGTTGTGGGGATGGCTGGCGCTCATGGGTACCCTTTCGAGGCCGGTGATGGTGCGGGAAATCGATCGGTTCAAGCGTCGGCTTGGGGGACCGGGTCGATCAGCGTCCTCCGGACGAGCTCCTCGACCCGACGGACTTCGGCGATCTTCTCGAAACCCGTCGGGCCGAGATAGCTTTCATCATGGGGGTTGCCGAATCGGACGTCTCCCGAGCCATCGGGAAACTCCACGCGATTGAGGTTCTTGATCGAGCCGCGATGGAAGGCGAAGACCTCGACGGCCGTGGATGTCCGGCGTGGCACCCAGATGATGGCCCGGCGATCGGTCAAGGCATAGGTCCTCCGAAGAGCACGGTGACGGCCCGTCCAGCGATCGACGTGGGCGCCGAGCCAGACCAGCGAAGTGACCACCCCGACCAGGCCCGAGACGACCCCAACCAGGAACAACAGCCCATCGAAGCGGGGAAACCGACCGCGAAGCGGGCCGAGTTCCGCGTAAAACGTCGCGGAACTCAACCCGAAGCTCGTCACGATCCAGAGCAGGGCCGATGCCGGCGTCCGCGCGATGCCTGAAGGCCGGTCCCCCTCGGCCCCCGCCCAGAGCAGTCGCTCGCCGGGCTGGAGTTCGGGCTTGACGAGCCCGGCAAGCCCCTCGGCCAACGGCTCGGGCTCGATCGAGATTTCTTCGTCCATCCTCGCGAATCTCCCCGATCGGGCCGGCTTGGCTTGAGTCATCGACCTTCGGCGTGCCTGGGCAAGAGGGTGTCGCGGACCCAGCCGGGCAACTGATCCAGCCATTCCAAGTAGGACGACATCGTCCGGGCCAGTTCGAGTTGGGCGAGCACATCGCCTGGCTCCAGGACCGGAAGGAACCGGCTCCGCTCGACCCGTGTGTATTCCCCCCCAGCCCCGAGGGACCAGAAGCCGAGCTTGCCGCGGTTGGCGTTGAGCCGCCAGATTTCGGGCACCCCGAGGCGGGCGTAAATCATCATGGACCTATCGGCGGAATGCGTGACCTCGACTTCGACCGCCAGGTCGGGCGGTGGTTGGGTCGTCAAGTCGATCGCCTCGATGGCGCCCATCCGGACGGCGTTGGCTCCGAAGTAATAGGAGCGATCGGGCTCGACGCCGGCGACGACCCCTTCCAGGCGGAGCGTCGCCGAGCCGGAAACGTCGAAAACAACTCGACACCCTTGGGCGACCGCCTTCAAGATCGTGTCGACCAGATCGCTGTGTCGGTCGTGCCCCCGAGAAACCGTCAAGAGGGTCAAGCTCCCGTCGAGATAGGCCATTCGCAATCCTCGACGCTCCGAAAGCGCCTCGGCGATCGCGATGTATTGGACCCAACTCAGCCCGTGGAGATCCAGGCGTTGTTCGGTTTCGGCGGCTTCCGGTGGCGACAAAGTCGCGGTCATGACCTACCTCACACCTCTGTTATCGGACGTCGTCACGCGCCAGGAGCGTGTCGCGGACCCACCCCCGGAGTTGGTCGCACCAGGCATCGGCTCCCGTCGATTCGGCGAGCTTCATCCGTCCGAGGACATCGGCGGCCGTGAGCCGTGGGAGGCCCGGCCCGTGGTCGGATTCGGCATAGGTGCCGTCCTCGCGGCGGAGGCGGAAGGTGAAGTCCCGAGATTCCACGTCGATACACCAGACCTCGGGGACCCCAAGTCGCCCGTAGACCAGCAAGGCATCATCGGCGGGGTGGGTGACCTCGACCTCGATGGCGAGATCGGGCGGCGGTTGGGTTTCCAGGTCGATGTCGACCGGGCCGCGCATCCGGCGGGCATTCTCGCCGAGATAGAACGTCTTGTCCCCTTCGACCCCGACCTCTTTCTCCCGGCGGCGGAAGGTCGCCGAGCCGGCGTCTTCCCAACCGATCCCGGAGGCCGAGGCCACGACCTTGACGAGTTCGGCCAGCCGCTCGGCGAACCACTCGTGGCGGCGCGAGGTCGTCATGAGGGTCAGCCTCCCGTCGACGAAGATCAACCGGAGGGCGGGCTTTTCGCCCAAGGCTTCGTCGATCGATTCGTAAGCATCGTAGCCGACACCCTCGACGACGAAGCGTTGCTCGACGCCGAAGGCCCTGGGCTTGAGGATCGCCGCCGACATGGTCCGTCCCCCCTCACCGCCCCTGGAGATGATCGCCGACGGCCGGGACGCTCGGATGGACGTCGGGCCCGAAGTAGCGGAGGGTGACGAACGGCTCGGTCCCGGTGTTCCGGAACGCGACCCCCTCCTTGGCCCGCTTGTCGGTGACGAAGACCTCGTCCTTGGTGACCTCGCCGTGGCGGATGTAGACCGGGGTGTCGACTTCGAGCTGGCCGATCGTCCCGCGCCCCTGGGTGGCGACGATCCCGGAGGCGCCGGCGTCCTTGATCGTGGCGGAGCCGCCGGGGAAGACGGTCAGCTCGCGGGCGGAAAAGACTTGCTTGCCGTCGACGGTCCCGTAGACGATCCATTTATCAATGAACCCCTCGGACTCCCCGCCGCCGGCGGCGACGATCGGTTCGAGGTAGTTGTGGGCCTTGAACTCGGGATCGACGTTCCTGGCCCAGTCGAGCTGCTCGACCAGATAATCGAGGTCGCGGTGCTGGGCCTCGGGGACGTCCTTGACGAGGAGTTCCCAGGGGACCCGGCGGCCTTCGACCATCGACTGGTACATCCCGAACACGTCGGAGCCCCATTGCGGCTCGTAGGTGACGAGCGACCCGGGGGCGTGGAGGACGCAGGGCGGGACCAGCCAGCCGGTCCCGGGCTTGAGGCGGTAGGCCTTGGAAAAGTCGAGGATGCCGTTGTCGCCCTGGTCCCACCGTTCGAGGCACCGGCGGATGTCGTCCTTGGTGGTCCCGGGCTCCAGGCCCATGTAGGTGTGGGGGAAGTTGTTCCCGGTCCAGTTGAGCTGGGGCGGGAAGTAGTAGCTTTCCGGCTTCCCCTCGCGGCCGAGCTTGGCGGCCTGCTCGGCCGACTGGTGCATGTGGTGGGGGATCGGGCCGAGGTTGTCGAAGAACTTGCTGTAGACCGGCCACTTCCGGTACTTGCCCCAGATCGACGGGCCGATCATCTCGGGCCCATGGGCCTCGATGGCGTCCCTGAGGGTGAACTGGCCGCCGTCGTGGACGACGTAGCTCAGGCCCTCGTCGGCCGGGGCCCCCTCGTTGGCGGCGGCGGTGGTCGAGGCGAACCAACGCTCGTCGATCCCCCCCCGGTGGGTCCCGAGGGCGTACAGGTCTCGCGGGGCCAGCTTGAGGCGTCCGCCGGGCATCAGGAACGACCGCGGGACCCAGGTCGGGGCCAGCCGGAGGATGCCTTCGCCCGCTTCGAGCGCCGCGCGGGCGCGCGCGGCGATGTCCTGATCGCTCATCCGTCCCGTTCTCCCGCCCGGAGGGACCGGGCCTGACCCTTGGCTCTGCCCGAGCGCGCCCGCGCCGCCTCGCACCGTTCGACCCCCGGGCGCGTCGGAGGTCCCCGTTGTAAGGCCGCGAGCGGGCCGAAGCAAGGGACAACCCCCAGGATGCGACGAGTCGCTTCGAATCGCCCGCCGGGCGGGGCCGATCGGCGAGCCTCCAGGGGACTCGGCGTCCTCGGCGGCAAGGAAGGTCATCATGGTGACGGAGGTGCTCGCAGGAGCAGGCCGTATCGCCAAGGTCGGGGGAATGACCACGAGGATCAGGGGCTTCTCAGCGATCATCGGCTTGGGTCTGGTGGGGATCACGCTGGCCTGGCGGACGGGCGCGCGGAGGGAGCCAACCATACCCGGCCCGACCGACAACGAAGAGGTGTCCAGCCTCTCCGAGGTAGACCAGGCCGACCGCCGGCCCGAGGTCGGCAAGACGATCGACCCCGCCGTCATTGTTCCGAGGGACCGGGAGCGGGAAGAATCACTACCATGCCGCCATGATTTTGCAGGTCGGCACCCAGTACCGCTCCTCCGGTCCCGACGATCCGTTGAGGCTCCACGAGGTCGAGCCTGGGGTCACGGACGGCCTCCGCAACGAGTTGGGCGTACCGACGCTGGAGGAGGCCCGTGGTCGGGAAACCGAGATGGGCAGGGCGTTCGAGGTCAAGAAGCCGTAGCCGAACGCTTTGAAGATCATGGGCTTGCGAGAACCAGGCCTGGACATCGAAGCCAGGGCGGCAAGTCCCAAGGCCACCCTCGGCGACGTGAATCGCACCACGGGGCCGTCGAGAAACCTGGAGGCGGCAAGAAAAAGTGTATGGGACCGGGATCGACCGGGTACTAGATGGGTAGAGGCCGAGCGAGACGACCGAAGGGGCGACGGAATGAAGAACGGCGGGATGAATGCGGCGGCCCGTGACCTTCAGGCCCTCTTCGAGGTGGGGTCTCTCGGCGGGCTGACGGACGGACAACTCTTGGATCGCTTCGTAGCCAGGCGGGAGGGAGCGGTCTTCGAAGCGATCGTACACCGCCACGGCCCGATGGTCTGGGGCGTCTGCCGCCGGATCCTCCGGGATCAACACGATGCCGAGGACGCCTTCCAGGCGACCTTCCTCGTATTTGCCCGGAAGGGATCCTCGGTCATGACACGGGAGAAGCTCGGGAACTGGCTCTACAGCGTGGCGTTCCAGACGGCTGTGAAGGCGAGGGCCATGAGGGCCAAGAGGCGGGTCCGGGAAAGCCAGGTGCCGGACATGCCGGAGCCAATAGTGGTGCCCAATGACCCGTGGGACGCTTTGGCCGAGTCCCTCGACCGGGAGTTGAGTCGCCTACCCGAGAAGTACCGCATCCCCATCGTCCTGTGCGACTTGGAGGGCAGAACCCACAAGGAGGCGGCGAGCCAACTCGGGTGGCCGATCGGGACGGTCTCGGGTCGTCTGTCGAGGGCCAGGTCGATGCTTGTGAAGCGACTGGCCCGGCGGGGCATGTCGCTCTCGGTCGGCTCGCTGGCGGTGCTTCTGGCTCAGGGGTCGGCGTCGGCCAGCATGCCGACCCAGTTGATCGGTTCCACGGCCGAGGCCGCAAGCCTGTTCGCGGCGGGGTTCGTGGTGATGGGGGCGGTGTCCGCCGAGGTCGCCGCACTTGCACAAGGAGTATTGAAGATCATGCTGCTCAACAAGATCAAGAACATCACGGTAGCCCTGCTGGCGGTGGCCCTCGTGGGCATCCTGGTCCGCATGGCGGTGGCCGACCAGCCCGGACAAGCCCCCAAGGCCAAGTGGGAGTACAAGGCTCTCAAGCGTCGCGATGTTGAGAAGTTGGCCCCCAAGCCGACGAGCCCAGCAACGGGCGGCGACTACGAGGGCATGAACGTGGAGAATCTCAACCAAGGCTTGATCCTCCTCGGGGGCGAAGGCTGGGAGTTGGTGACGATCGAGCCGTTCCACCACGACAGTTACAAAGAGGGAACCACCCAGGTCAATTTCAATTATTTTCCGACCTACGTGTTCAAGCGACCAAAGTAATTCGGTCGAGCGACGGCGGTGACTCTCGTAACGATGTAGGCAGGGGCGGTGAACCACCGGCTTCACCGCCCGTTTCAAATAGTGACGGCCACCAGCAGGAGCGAATAAGTCAGTGATTATATCATCATCCGGTTGGGCGAACCCCCCGCCCCTTCAGGTCCCGCCAACCGAGGCTTCCACCACGGTGACCGCCGCCGGCCGGGTTGAGCTGGTCCGCCGCTCGGCCCGCTGCCCGGCTTGTGGGCTGACCGCCTATCCGGCCGACCTCCGCGTCGGCCTGGGCGGCTTCCTCAGCCCGCAGGCGACCCGCCTGGCTTGCCTGGCCGCGGCAAGCTGGTCCTTCGCCATCGCCTCGGACCGGCTCGACCAGATCGCCGGCCTGCGGATCGACGACCAGACGATCCGCCGCCACTGCCACCACGCCGCCGCCGACCTGGCCCGGCGTCGCCAGACCGACCCGCCCAGGGCGGCCTTCGCCCAGGCCGAGGGCGATGTCGAGTTCCTCACCGACGGCGTGATGGCCCCGACTCGCGACGGCTGGCGCGAGGTCAAGATGGACCTGTTCCAGGTCCGGCCGGCCGGCGAGGCGGCCGACCCGGAGGCGTGGGCCGACCGCGAGCTGCCCGGCCCGCCGCCCGGCGTCGCCTACGCGACGACGGCCGGCGGCGAAGCCTTCTCGGCGCGGTGGGCCCCCTGGGCGTAGGCCCTGGGAATCGACCCGGCCGGCGACCTGACGGTCCTGGCCGACGGGGCCGCCTGGATCTGGCCCGCGGCGGCCGAGCGCTTACCGGCGGCCGGGCAGGTGCTGGACATCTTCCACGCCAGCCAGCACATCGCCGCGGCGGGTGCCGGCCTGCACGGCGAGGGGACCGCCGCGGCGGCCGAGTGGCTGGAGCGGGGCTGGGCCCGGCTCCTGGCCGACGGCTGGCCAGGGCTGCTCGACCACGTCGGCGCCACGCCATCGGAAGGGCGGACGCCGTCGGGGCAGGCGGCGATCGATGAGATGATCGGCTACTTCGCCAAGCACACCGGGAGGGTCGGCTACTTCGGCCGGCTCCGCGCGGGCCGTTCGATCGGCGGCGGCGCGGTGGAGGGGCTGACGCGGCGGATGGGTCGTCGGCTGAAGGTGCCGGGCCGGGGCTGGGCCGTCGCCCACATCGACGCGATGGCGGCGCTGATCGCGACGGTCGACACGCCGGAGTGGGCGGGCCTGTTGGCGAGGCCCGCCGCCTGATCTCCAGGATCGAGAGCTACACCCAGTCGCTTCGGATCGCCCGACGGGCGGGGCCGATCGGCGAGCTTCCCTGGCCAGGGACGGCCCGAGATGCGAGGATCTCGGCGTCGACCCGGCGTCCGCCGGCGGCCAACTCGTCGGAAACTCGGCAGGAGGGCGCCGGATGCGCCGGCTTGATCTCGCGGGTTGGGCGGCCCTCTGGGGCTTTTGGGTCGCCGCGTCGCGGCGGAACCACCCGAACCTGACCTTGAACCTGACGGCGTCCGCCCTCCTGGTCGCGACGTTCGCCGGGGCGGCCTACCTCAACCATCTCTGGCTGATCCCGCGACTCGGCCAGGCCCGCCGGTTCGTCGCTTATGGGGTCGCCTTGGTGGTCGTCATGGGAGGGCTCGCCCTGGGCTGCGCGGCGGCCATCCACCTGGCCTATGACGTCCTCTGGGGGCCCGACCCGGCTCGGTTCGGGTTCTGGACCAATGTCGGGATGGAGTTCGGGCTGGTGGCGTTCCACGTCGGGGCCATCGCCGCCGGCGCCTGGCTGCTCGGGCGCCTCCGGGGGGCGCGATCGCCCGGGGTCCGGCCATCGATCGATCGATAGCGAGACGTCTCGTCGCGGATTGCCGGGACCCGGGGCCGTCCGCCCGTCCCGGCGATGCTGGCTTCCGGGCGGTCCCGTCCCCCGCGTGCTCCCGATGTCTCACCGTTTCCGGACGATCCTCCTCGGGGCGGCCCCGACGACCACGGTCACGTCGGCGGTGACCACCTGGGCGAAGGGGTTGGCGATGGCCACCCGGAAGGTGTAAGTCCCCGTCCGGGCATAGGAGACCGTGACCTGCCCGGCCGCGTTCGAGCCGTTGGGCCGGATCGTCGGTCTCGGGGCCCCTTTCGGGACCCCGATCACGGACCAGGTGTAGGTCAAGGACGACCCGGGGAAGGCCGGGTCGGTGCCCAGGGCCGCCAACGTGTCGGTCCCCCCGATCACCTGGCTGGCCGTCGCGAACGGCCGGACCGCCACGGTCGGCACCGGCGTCGACGCGGCCACGGTGACGTCGCTGGTCACGGCCTGGCCGTCGATGGACGTGATCGTGACCCGGAACGAGTAAAGCCCCGGCGCCGCGATCCCGACGGCGACCAGTCGCGCGGCGGTGGTCCCGTTGTTCGTCCCGAAGGCCGGCGTGGGGGCCCCCGCCGGGGTCGCCACGACCGACCACGTATAAGTCGTCCCCGCTTCCCCGAACGCCGGGTTCGACCCGACCGCGCCGAGCAGGTCGATGCCCCCGACGAAGAACGTCGACGACGAGAACGCCGGGACCAGGACCGTGGGCGGCGGCGGTCGGCTCGGGGCGGGCGGCGGCGGGACCGGGGGCGAGGCCGGCGGGGGCGGAGAGGTGGGCGGCGACGTCGCCAGGAGCCCGAACACGGCGACGCCGTTCGTCGTCCCGACGTAGACCCGGCCGTCGGCCACCATCGGCGTGATGAACTTGTTGCCGGCGCCGAACTGGTCGCGGCCGTTGGCCGCCTGGTTGCTGCTGTACAGCTCGACGCCCAGGTTGCCGGCGTCGTAGGCGTGCAACGCCCCGACGCTCCCGTTCTCGGCGGCCCAGACGATCCCGCCGGTCGAGCCGTTGGCCGAGACGGTGGGCGAGGTCCCGGGATAGCCGAACGACCCGGCCGACCGCGAGGTCGGCGCCGTCGACACCATGCCGTTGGCGATCGAGAACGCCCGGAGCGTCGAGCCGACCCCGCCGAAATATAACGTCCCGTTGAAATAGGCCGGCGAGCCGAATTCGGAGCCGCCCAGGGCCCCCGCCACTTCCTGATGGATCTGGTTCGAGGAAGCGTTGAACCGGCCGAGGTTGTCCCGGTCCAGGACGTAGATGTTGCCATCCTTGCCCGACCCGACGAGCAGGTGGAGGACCCGGCCCGAGGCGTCGGTCATGTCGGGCAAGAGCAGGACGCCGCTGGAACCGAGGTCGAGGTCCTGGTCGGAAAGGGCCTGCTGGTTCGAGGGGGCGAAGTAGTCCGCGACGGTCAGGCCGTTGGCCGGGGACAGCTTGAGGTAGGAGTCGCCGTAGTCGCCCGAGGCGGGATCGAACGGCCCGTTGGCCGAGATGTTGTACAGATTGCCCGCCGCGTCGACCGCCGCGCCGGCCCCGCTGTTCCAGAACGAGCCGCCCGAGGTCGCCACGCTGTTGGCGGCCCTGGGGGCTCCGTTGGGGTTGACGTCGAGGACCGACGCCAGGGCCAGGTTGTCGGCCCGGAAGCCGATCACCCAGCCGGTGTACGGGGCCTCGTCGGCGTGCGAGGTCCAGGCGGTGTAGATCACGCCGTTGTCGAGGGTCAGGGCGTCCCGCTCCGAATACTGCCGGGGGTCGAAGATCACCCGCGAGCCGTTGCCGCCCGGCCCCGCGCCGGGGTAGCTGATCGTCGCGTCGATCGACACCGGGGCCACCTCGTCCAGGCCGGTCCCGAGGTTCAGGGCATGGAGCCGCTGCGCGTAGATCGGCGTGCCGTTGATGACGACCTTGCTCATCGCCACCACGTAGATGGCATTGGTGGCGGGGTCGATGACCGGCGTGGCGGTGATCCCGATCGTCGGCGCGATCTGGTCGGAGTTGTAGTCGGAGGCGGGGACGGTCGTCTCGCCGGGCCCGAGCAACGTCGACGGGCCCGCGTGCCAGAGCACGGCCCCGCTGGCGGCGTCGAAGGCGTACACGCTGTCGGCCTCGGTGGTGACGTAGACCACGGAGTGGACCCCCTGGCCGGGGATCGCGACGCCGGATCGATACAAAGGCTGGGCGTCGACCTTGCCGTCGACCCCGAAGAAGCCCACCTTGCCGAAGCTCGCGGGGTTGACGTCGGCGGGCGTCAGGATCGTCTCCGCCAGGTTGGCGGAGGTCCGGGAATTGTCGACGTGATAGGTCAGGACGTCGGCGCTGAGGAGTTGGCGGCTTTCGAGCGCCCAAACGAGCGGGGCGTACCGCGACTTCCGCCGCCGTCGTGCATCCGGATTCATGGAAGGACTCCTCGCTATTCCCGAAAGCCTTCGGGATCTGGACGGATCAGGGGCGGTTTGTTCAAGATTAGAACGAGAAACCAACATTGTACAAGGAGCACCCGAGCGCTCCGGTGGGGTTCTCACGAGAACATGTAGGGTGGCCCGAGTGCAACGAGGCCCACCCTACATATTTCGTATTCTAAATTCGTTGAGATCGGCGGCGCCATCGTCCCACTCCGCCACCACCGGACGCTTGACTTGGCGGTTGGGTGGGTTTAGCCTCGATGGGGACGCTTGATCGTGGTTGACCCGGGCCCGGAGGGGCGACGCTCGAATGGACCCGAAGACGTACGACCTGGTCATCATCGGATCGGGGCCCGCGGGGGAGAAGGGGGCCACCCAGGCCGCCTACTTCGGCAAGACCGTGGCCCTGATCGAGAAGGAACCCTGGCTCGGCGGTGCCTCGGCCAACACCGGGACCTTGCCGTCGAAGACCTTGCGCGAGACCGCGCTGTTCCTGTCCAACTTCCGGAACCGCGAACTCTACGGCCTCCAGTTCACGCTCAAGCAGCAGGTCAACGTCCGCGACTTCATGGCCCGCGAGCGGTACATCTGCGACACCGAGCGCGCCCGGATTCAGGCCAACCTCAAGCGACACCGGGTCCGGGTGTATTCGGGGATGGCGTCGTTCCGCGACCCCCACACCGTGGCGATCAAGCCGACCGGCAGCCCGGAGATCCAGATCCGCGGCGAGAAGATCCTGATCGCGACCGGGTCGTCGCCATACCGGCCGCCGATCTTCCCGTTCCACGACCCGCGCGTCCTCGACTCGGACACGATCCTGACCCTCCGCGACATGCCGGCCAGCATGATGGTCTGCGGCGGCGGCGTGATCGGCTGCGAATATGCCTGCATGTTCGCCGCCCTCGGCGTCAAGGTCACCGTGATCGAGCAGCGCGACCGGCTGGTCGGCTTCCTCGACCACGAAATCTCCGCCGCGCTCCGCCGAGGGATGGAGGGCCTGGGCATCCGGATGTGCATGTCCGACGCCGTCGTCTCGGTCCGCAACGACCAGGACATCGAGCTCCACCTCAAGTCGGGCGCCGTCGTCACCGGCGACGCCGTGCTCGTCTCGTCGGGGCGGAACAGCAACACGGCCGACCTGGGACTGGAGAAGATCGGGATCACCCTGGGCAAGCGCGGGCTGATCCCCGTCAACGAGCATTACCAGACCGACCTGCCCCACCTGTACGCGGCCGGGGATGTGATCGGCATCCCGGCCCTGGCCTCGACGTCGATGGAACAGTCCCGCGTGGCGATGGTCCACGCCTTCGACCTCAAGTACAAGAAGAGCGTGGCCGGCGTCCTCCCGTACGGGATCTACACCATCCCCGAATGCTCGATGGCCGGCGACACCGAAGAGGCCCTGATCGAGCAAAAAATCCCCTACATCGCCGGCCGGGCTTCCTATACCGCCAATGCCCGGGGCCAGATCATCGGCGACAACGACGGCTTCCTCAAGCTCCTCTTCCGCGCCAACGACATGAAGCTCCTTGGGGTCCACGTCATTGGCGAGCAGGCGACCGAACTCGTCCACGTCGGCCTGACCGCCCTCTTGTTGAACGCCGGCGCCGACCTGTTCATCAACTCTTGCTACAACTATCCGACCCTGTCCGACCTGTACAAGTACGCCACCTACGACGCCCTGGGCCGTCGGGCCACCGCCACCTTCGCCGCCGCCGAGCCCGACGCCGCCTGAGCGAGACGCGTAATCACGCGGTCGCGGGAAAAAGGCGGGTTGCGACCCGGCCGCGAAGGAATCTATCTCCGGGGGCCCGCGGCAAGTCTTCCTCCCCTCTCCCTCTGGGAGAGGGAGTCGGAACTTCGCCATTTTCTTGCCCGGGTCGGGCCGTTGTGTTCGTTCTCTCGCGAGGTTCGCTCCCATGAGACTTCGAACGACCTTGATCTTGCTCGGAATCGGCGTCCTCGGCCTGGCGGGAGTCGCCCCGGGCGACGAAGTGTCTTGGAGTCGCCCGACCCGGGTGGTCCCGGCCGACGGCCCCGATCGCGAGGCCCGACAGCCCCAGGTCGCGGTCGACGGCCGGGGGCGGATCTACGTCACCTTCGGGGTCGGCGACGCGATCCGCTGCGCCCGATCGGTCGACGGCGGGCGGACCTTCGCGGTCGCCACGGTCGGCGCGGTCGATGCCCTGTCGCTCGGGATGCGGCGAGGGCCCCGGGTCGCCGTGGCGGGGGATGCCGTGGTGATTTCCGCCATCGGGGGGCGCGAGGGGAAGGGGCGGGACGGCGACCTCCTGGCCTGGCGGTCGACCGACGGGGGCGTCACCTGGGCGGGCCCGGCCCGGGTCAACACCGTCGCCGGCTCGGCCCGCGAGGGGTTGCACGGGATGGCCGCCGGCCCCGACGGCTCGGTTTACGGCTCCTGGCTCGACCTCCGGGCTCGGCGGACGGAAGTCTACGGGGCCCGATCGCGCGATGGCGGGGCGACCTGGGAGCCCGACCGCCTGGTCTACCGATCGCCGGACGGGAGCGTCTGCCAGTGCTGCCACCCCTCGGTGGCCTACGGCCCGGACGGGACCCTGGGCGTGATGTGGCGGAATCAACTCCGGGGCGCCCGCGACCTGTACCTCGCCCGCTCCGCCGACGGCGGGGCGACCTTCGGGGCGGCCGAGAAGCTGGGCCGAGGGACGTGGAACCTCGCGACCTGCCCGATGGACGGCGGCGCCGTCGCGTTGGGGACGGATGGCCTGGTCGAGACGGCCTGGATGCGCGAGGGCTCCGTGTTCGCGGCCCGCCCGGGCGAGCCCGAGCGCCGGCTCGGGCCGGGCGTCCAGGGATGGACCGCGATCGGGCCCGGCGGCCCCTACTCCGTGTGGATCGCCGCCCGCCCCGGCCGCCTCGTGACGATGGTCCCGGGCCGCCCGGAGCCCCTGACCCTCGCCGACGCCGCCAATGATCCCTCGGTGGCGGCCGGGCCGGGCGGCCGGGGGCCGGTCGTCGCGGTCTGGGAAGGGAAGTCGGGCGCGGGCCTCTTCGCTTGCGTGCTCGCCCCGGCGGGCGAAGGTTCGGGCCGTTGAACGGGAATCGGGTGGTGGGCGTCCTCGAGGCCGAGCCACGCGAGGCCTACCCTACCTGGGTAGACAACCAGGGCCAACATGATTGGATGTCTAATGGTTGAAGTTCAATCCTGATCAGCCATCAACCATTTCTCATTCCCACCATTTTCGCCCTGGCTTTCTACTATGTCACTTCCGATCAAGACCCCGTCCGCCGGGTCCGCCGGCCGCCGACGAAGCTGTCGAAGACGTACTTGCCCAGGTCGTCGGCCGAGCAGTACGCGGCGACCCCGTGCGAGACGCGGGCCATCTCCTCGACGAAGTTGACCAGGCCCAGGTAGAAGTAATCTTCGATCAGGGCGAAGCTCGACACCCGGATGCCCGACGCGGCGCAGCGGCGGACCTCGTTCAGGGTATACCGGGCGGTCTTCTCCGACGGGGGGTAGATCAGGCAGACTTCGCGCCCCTCGATGTGGGCGGTCGGCTCGCCGTCGGTGACGACGATGATCTGCTTGTTCTGCGCCCCGGAGCGGCCGAGGAGGCTCCGGGCCAGGCGGAGACCGGCGTCGATATTGGTGAAGTGCTGCGGGACCCGCTTGGGCAGGTTGTCGAGGTCGAACCGGAGGTTGATCCGGCTGTCGTACATGCTCACCGGCTTGGGCGCGGAGTTGAGCAACTCCCGCTCGGTCATCACGGTGGCGAACGAGTAGAACCCGACCATCTGGAGCGTGTCCTGGTTGTACTGGGCCCGGACCATCGCCTGCAGCGCCAGGGCCACCTTCTTGGTGGTCGCGTATTTGCCGTACCGGCTCATCGACCCGCTCATGTCGATCAGGACGACCGTGGCGCACCGGGTCTGGTGCTCGACCTCGTGGACCACGTAATCGTCGTGCTTGAGCCGGATCGGGTAGCCCCCGCCCTGGCGGACCATCGCGTTCTTGAGGGTCTCGTGGAGGTTGAGATTGGCCAGCGAGTCGCCGAAGACGTAGGGCTTCGAATCCTCATGGCGGATCGAGCCGTCCCCCTTGTTGGGGGTCTCGTGCTTGCCGATCGCGTCGCGGTTGAAGGTCTGGAACAGGTTCGTCAGCGCCGATTCCTGGATGCGTCGAATGCCCTTGGGGCTGACCCGGTACTTCCCCTCGCCGTCCTCCTCGATCAACCCTTCCTTCTGGATCAGGTCGACGAGGTCTTTCATGTCCTCGTCCTCGACGTCGTCGAGGTTCCGGAGCACCTGGTCGCCGTACTGCATCAGGTATTCCGAGAGCTGGTCGAACGCCTTCTCCGCCGACTGAGGCTGGAACTGCTGCGACCCATCCCACTTGGTGTATTCATTGAGCGACATGGAAGCGGTTCCCAAGGTGTTCGAGCGTGGGTGTGGGGCGTCGGGAGGTGGTCTCACTCAGGGCTCGGACATCGCGGACTTGGTCCAACCGGGCCCCGCCGCCGCCGGATGGTCGGATCAAGTTCGATGGCGATCGATGTAGCGGTCGATGCTCTTCTGGACCGCATCGGTCAGCCCGTTGGAGTCCCCGCCGCGGTCATCGAGGAAGGTCCGGGCCGCCTCGCGGATCGCGCCCTCGCGGCCGTCTTCGAGCAGGGCCTTGCCGAGGTGGAGATACAAGCAGGCCTGGTCTTCGAGGGACATCCCCGCCCGTCCCGCCTCGTCCCGGATCTCTTCTTCGAGGGACGGGGGAAGATCGATCTTGATCGTCATCGGACTTCACCCTTTCGCGAGGGGCGTGACGTTGACGGCTACAACCATCGATCACTTCGACGGGCCATGCGGGGCCGCGCCCGATCGGGGGCGCGGCCCGCGGGCCTTGGCGGTCAGGCCGCGTTGGAATCGCCCTGCCAGAGGGCGAGGAAGTTGCCTTCGGGGTCCTTGAAGTGGATCATCCAGCCATGACCAGGGACGGGCGTCTTGGGGACGACAACCTCGCCACCGGCGGCGACGACCTTGAGCGTGTAGGTTTCGATGTCCTCGACCCCGATGTAGTTGGTCGGCTGGTGGCCGGGGTGCATTCGCTTCATCATCCCGCCGTTGGCCCCGGGACCCTTGGGCATCCCGTTCTCGTCGGCCTCGGCGGTGGTCCGGATCATCCAGTAATCCATCGCGGGCGACTTGGCGATCTGCCAGCCGAACACCTCGCGGTAGAAGGCGGCGGCGCGGGCGGGGTCTTCGGCCGGGATCTCGAAGTGGACGATCGTGTGATCCATGACAAGGCTCTCCTGTCGGGTCGATGGATGGGCGTACACACCTCACGGCGTCCCGATCAATAATCGAAACGCTCACGGGTGTCAACCACGATTTCCATCGAGGGGGCCGATCCGGATCAGCGGCGATAGGAAGTCCCCCCGGCCTTGGCCGTCTTGTTCAGTTTGTTGTGGACGTGGAGCCCTTCGAGGATGAATTCGGCGGCGCTGGCGGTGGCGGCGTCGCGGGCGTCGGCCTCCTGGAGGTCGGGCAGGAGCTTGCGGGCCAGCTCGTCGGCCTTCTTCTTGAGGCCGGGGACGCGCTCGACGCGGTCGAGGACTTCCTTGGACGGCTGGGTGTCGCCGATCTCGACCCCCTTGCCCGACTCGAAGTAGTCGACCGACGCCCGGAACTCCTTGATGTCGAGGTGGGCGTCGAAGACATTCTTGACCGCCTCGGCGGCGAGCCGGCCGATCAGCTTATCTTCGTGCCCCTCGTCCTCGGACATCGTCAGTTCGAGCTTGCCGCGCGAGCTGGGGACGGCGTGGGTCAGGTCGGACACCCGGGGGACGATGGTCTTCTCGCGGTTCAAGATGGCCCGGCGCTCGGCGTTGGAGATCACGTTTTCGAGGTTGGCGATCGACATCCGGACCGAGACCCCCGACGCCTGGTTGACGTGCGACGAACTCCGGGCGAGCCTCGACATCTCCTCGACCACTTCCTTGATGTAGACCGGCACGGCCAGGCGTCCGCCGTCGCGGTCGAGCCAGGCGTTCTGGTCGTTGATCGCCATGCCCAGCTCGCGGGTGAGCGGGTAGTGCGTCCGGACGACCGAGCCGATCCGGTCCTTCAGCGGGGTGACGATCCGGCCGCGGTTGGTGTAATCCTCGGGGTTGGCCGAGAAGACCATGCACAGGTCGAGGTTGAGGCGGATCGGGTAGCCCCGGATCTGGATGTCGCGCTCTTCGAGGACGTTGAACAGGCCGACCTGGATCTTGGGCGATAGGTCGGGCAGCTCGTTGATGCAGAAGATCCCGCGGTTGGTCCGGGGGATCAGGCCGAAGTGCATGGTCAACTCGCTCGACAGGTAGCGGCCCTCGGCGTGCTTGATCATGTCGACCTCGCCGATCAGGTCGGCGATGGTGACGTCGGGCGTCGCCAGCTTCTCCTGATACCGCTGGTCGCGGCCGACCCAGGCGATCGGGGTGGCGTTGCCGTGGACGGCCAGGCGGTCGCGGCCTTCCTTGGAGAGCGGGGCATAGGGGTCGTCGTTGACCTCGGACCCGTCGATGATCGGCATCGCGTCGTCGAGGAGGTGAACGAGCTGGCGGAGCATCCGGGTTTTGGCCTGGCCCCGGAGGCCGAGAAAGAGCATGTCGTGCCGGGACAGGATGGCGTTCTGGATCTGGGGAACGACGGTTTCCTCGTAGCCGAGGATGTCGGGGAAGAGGGGGACGTTGCCGCGAATCTTGGCGATCAGGTTGCGCCGCATCTCGTCCTTGACCGGCTCGACCTTGTAGCCGCTGGCCTTCAACTCGCCGAGGGTCCGGGGTCGCTCCGTCGCCATGTCGATGCGATCTCCAGGTGGGTAGATTCGAGGCCCGGGCCGGGTGGGTCGGACGATTGGGCCGGGCATCGGGGAGGCGCGGGGAGTCGCCCGCCGATCTGTTCATCGTAGGCGGCCCCCCGGGTCGGGTCAATGCAACCGGAAAGCTCGCCGGCCCGAACGGCCGGACCCCGCCGGGCTGGGCCGGGATTGCCGCGGGCCGGGACGGAATCGCGCCACCAGTCGCTTGACCGGATCGGGGCTTCGCGCTTATGATCGTCCCGAGACGACGGACTCCCGCCGCGCGGAGCGAACCGGATGCGTGCCATTTCGACGACCCTACGACTTCGGTCGGCCCTCGGCCTTATTGGCCGGGCATGGTCTTAGGGTTCGTCGTCGGAACGCTCCTCGCGTGATCGCACAACGAAGCCCCGAGACCCGCCCGCCGGCGAGTCTCGGGGCTTCTCCCATTTCCCGGACCGGATCGAACCACCGCCACTCCAAGGGACGCTCCCATCATGGCCGACGTTGACGCGACGGACGACAACCGGATCTTGATCTTCGACACGACCTTGCGCGACGGCGAGCAGTCGCCGGGCGCGAGCATGACCCAGGTCGAGAAGGTGGAAGTGGCCCGGGCGCTGGCCGGGCTCGGCGTCGACGTGATCGAGGCCGGGTTCCCGATCGCCTCGCCCGGCGACTTCGAGGCCGTTCGCGCCATCGCCGCCGAGGTCACCGGGGCGTCGGTCTGCGGCCTCGCCCGGTGCAACGACCGCGACATCGACCGGGCCTGGGAAGCCCTCAAGTATGCTCAGAAGCCCCGGATTCACGTCTTCCTCGCCACCTCGGCCATCCACCGCGAGCACAAGCTCAAGATGACCACGGCGCAGGTCGTCGAGAGGGCCGTCGCCAGCGTCCGCCGGGCCAAGGCCTGTTGCCCCGACGTCGAGTTCTCCCCCGAGGACGCCGCCCGGACCGAGATCGACTTCTTGTGCGAGGTCGTCGAGGCCGCCATCGAGGCCGGCGCCACCACCGTGAACATCCCCGACACCGTGGGCTACGCCACGCCCGCCCAGTACGCCGGCGTGATCCGGGCCCTCCGCGACCGGGTGCCCAACATCAAGCGGGCCGTCATCAGCGTCCATTGCCACGACGACCTCGGCCTCGCCGTCGCCAACACCCTGGCCGCCTGCGAGGTCGGCGCTCGTCAGGTCGAATGCACGATCAACGGGATCGGCGAGCGCGCGGGCAACGCCGCCCTCGAAGAGATCGTCATGGCCCTGAAGACCCGTCACGACTATTACGGGCTCGAGACCGGGATCAAGACCGAGCGGCTGTATCCGGTCAGCCGGATGGTCTCGACTATCACCGGCATGATCGTCCAGCGGAACAAGGCGATCGTGGGCCGGAACGCCTTCGCCCACGAGTCGGGAATTCACCAGGACGGGATGCTCAAGGAGCGGTCGACCTACGAGATCATCCGCCCCGAGGACGTCGGCGTCCCCAAGACCGACCTCGTCCTCGGCAAGCATTCCGGCCGCCACGCCCTCCGCGACCGGGTGTCCGAGCTGAACTATCACCTCAACGAGGCCCAGCTCAACCTGCTCTTCGACGACTTCAAGGCCCTGGCCGACAAGAAGAAGGAAGTCTTCGACGAGGACCTGATCGTCCTGATCGAGAAGCACATCACCGACGTCACCCCCGCCTGGTCGCTGGTGAGCCTGCACACCACCGCCGGGACCGGCATCCTGCCGACGGCCACGGTCTGCATCCGCAACCCCGAGGGCCAGCTCGTCCAGGACGCCGCGATCGGCGACGGGCCGGTCGACGCGATCTTCAAGGCGGTCGAGCGCGTGACCGGCGTGGCGGCCAACCTCAAGGAGTTCGCCGTCCGGGGCGTCACCGCCGGCAAGGACGCCCAGGGCGAGGTGTCGCTCGAACTCGAAGTCACCAGCGACGACCGGACGTTCCGGGGCCGGGCCGCCTCGACCGACATTATCGAGGCCTCCGCCGAGGCCTACATCAACGCCGTCAACTCCATCGTCACCCGCCGCGAACGCGACAACCCCCGCGAAGTGATCGGTCGCCCCGGCGCCGGGGCCTGATCGACATTCATGGAACTTTTGAAACGACTCGGGACCTCGCGGGAGTCGGCCGCGAGGTTGGGCCGGAAGGCGATCGAGGCCGAGAAGGTCCTTGGAATTCACGGGGTGTCGGTCACCGCCGGCACTCCGATCGGGCCCGCCTCGGCCGCCGCCCGGATCGTTGTCGAAGAGTCGTTCCGGGTCCACGACACACCAACACGCGCCGACCGGTTGCATCGGACGATAGAATTACCCAATCCGGTGACCGATGAGGTTGCCGATGCTTTCAATGACGCCTTCGGGCGTCGATGAGGGACCATGCGAGATCATCAGAGATGCTGCCGGGATCTGCCCGCGTTGGAGCCGGCAGGATCACCTTTCGTCGAGGCGATCGCTTTTAGTTTTCACGATGGCCCCGAGGATGGCTGGGTGCGGTGCGGCGGCTGTGGTCGCGAATTCCGGTTCAAATTGATCGACTCGATCGAAGATCAGCGGGTTCGAATCTATGGCCTGTCGCCGATCGCCGAGGGGTCATTGGCCGATTTCGCCCACGCGATGGCTCGTTTCCAGGTGCCAAACTGGCCGAATTGGGTGCCGCTCTGGAGGTTCCCGACGGAGGCTGATCGGGTCGAGATCGAGGGACGGGTCGAGCGGGTCGAGGCAGGGGCCGGGCCCGTCGAGCTGATCGTGGCCGCGACGACCTGGCCGACCGAAAAGATCCTCGCCGCTCAATTCGCGACGGCGGATGACCCCTCTGAGCAGGATCGGTTCTCCGTGTTGGGGCTTGTCAGGCCGACGACCCCCGATTGAGGTGGCCCAATGCCTCGATCGCCTCCAGGAAGCACCGGCGGACTTCGGAGGCCCCGAGGGCGCTGGGCTCGATCGTGCGGACGTACCAGTCGGGGCCGCCGGTGAGGAAGTGGGCGTGGAGGTCGACGAGGTGGCCGTACCGGCCGGCGAGGCCGTCGAGGACGCCGTTGAGCCGGCGATGGTTGGCCCGGCCTCGGGCCGGGTCGATCCCGAAGACGTTGAGGGCGTCGTCGCCGAAGGTCGGGTCGTAGACGGTCCCGATCAGGACGGGGCGGATCGGCAGGGCGTTGAGGAAGGCGTCGAGGTCGATGGCGAAGTCGTCGATGCCCGGCCCGGGGTCGGACAGCAGGCCCATCAAGAGGTCGTTGCCGCCGATGGTCAGGAGGGCGACGGATGGGCCCTCGACGCGGAGGCCCCGGGCCTGCGCCGGGAGGTCGGCGACGGTCGAGCCGTCGACGGCGTGGTGGGCGAGGTGGGCCGGCCCTCGGCTGGCGAGGTCGCGCCCCCGGAACTCGGGGAACAGGGGGTCGACGTTGCGGACGAGGAGCAGGCCGGGGTCGACCCGGTGCGGGTTGTAGTGGGCGCAATCGAGGATCGAATCGCCGAACGTGTGGACGGTAGGCATGATTGCGCGTCTCAGGGGCCATCCGGGTAGCTATGCCGCACTTGATTGCCGACCGGCTTGCCGCCGTCGTGACCCCGCTCGTCGCCGCCGACTTCGGTCGTCTTGGCCGGCTGGTTGTCGATCACCGCCTTCGAGGGCGTCCCGTCCCGACCGGCCTTGCGGCGGACCTCCTCGCGGAGGGCGTCGACGACCTTCCGCCAGGTGCCGTCGGCGCGCCACCGCATGAAGGAGTCGAAGACGGTGCTCTTGGGCGACAGGTCGCGCGGGAGCAACTCCCACTGGCAGCCGGCGTGGTCCTGATAGAGCAGGGTATTCATGACCTCGCGAATGTCGACCTCGCGGGACCGGCCGCCGGGCTTGGCCTCGAGCAGGAGGGGGCGGAGGATCTCCCAGTGGGCGTCGGTCAGGTCGGTCGTGTCGGGCTTGCGCATCGGAGGTGTCGTGGGTTGAGCGATGATGCAAGTCCCGGCCACCGCGAGAATTCTAGGTCCAGACCGACTTCCCGGATAGCCTCTCAATCGGGCGAAAGCCTTGCGATGAATTTCCGGGCCACGCTTCCGATGACCGATGGATCGCGGGAAAGGTGCCGACACGAGGAGGGTCCCAGGAACCATCCCTTCATCATGGGGATTGTCCGCCATGAGCGGCATGCCCTATCCTTGCGCCGGGTTGGAGCCGAGCCGACCCTGACGCACCCCTCGGCCAAGGCGGTCAACGCAGGGCACCGCGAGGGGCACTCATGGGCGTGGTGGTCAGGGCACTCGATGAAGCGGACTTCGGGGACGCCCACGGGCTCGACGAGGCATTCGTGGTGGAATCCGAACTGTCCCTCTTCTTCGCCGAGGGCGGCGTGATCCGCTACGAAGTCGTCCCCGTACCCCCGTACGAGAAGAGCTACGCCGGGGAGGAGTCGTCGGTCGACCTGAAAGCGCCCGGCATGGCGGCGTTCCTGGCCTACAATTGACGGCTCGATCGTCGGGCGGATCGTCCTCTCGGAGGGGTGGAACCGCCAGGCGTGGATCGAGGATGTCGCGGTGGACGCACGACGACGGAGGGTTGGGGTCGGTCGCGCCCTGATGGGCCGGGCCGTCGCCTGAGCGGTCGAGCGGGGGTTGGCGTGGATCAGGGCCGAGACGCAGAACAACAACCTCCCGGCCTGCAAGCTTTACGAGTCGTGCGGCTTCCACCTCGGCGGGTTCGACCGGGACCTCTACCGGGGGCTGGACGGCGGGACGAGTGAGGTCGCCCTCTTCTGGTATCGGCCCCTCCAGGCGGCACCCTCATGAGCCCGAATCACGGAGAAGGTGCCAGGGACGAATGGCAAGAGGTTAAGAACTAGTGCTTGCTAATGAACGAATTGCATTAAAAAACTCAGTAAAATGTTAATATGTTAATGCGTTGACATGTTAAATTATGGTTCGCCCCGGAAAATTGCGACCCGGCTTCAGCCCTGAAAAGCGACCCCCGAGGAGCAAGACCCCTGACTTTTCGCGAACCGACGCCGGAAAACAGGTCGCGACTTGATCTCGTGCCATTCGTTCCCGACACCTGTTCCACCCTCTCGGTTCTTCGACGAGCCGGGCGCCCGCCGTTCCTGAGACAATTTCCTGTACTCCTCTTCTCGCCGCTGGCGTGCCTCGCCTGTCCGCGCTCCACGGCCGTTTGCTGGACTGAATCCCAGCAGCCGGAAAAGTCTCCTGGTCCGATTCCGGGTGGCGATAAGCTAGGCCGTGACGCTTCGCGCCGACCCGGGATGTCCCCGGTTCCCGACCTTTTCGCGACCCCGCCGCCCGAAAGGACCATCGATGCCCGTTCACCCCAGGGTAACCGCCGTCATCGTCGCCCTCACGGCCGCGCTCGTGTCGGCGGCCACTCCTCCAACCGCCGCCCCGCTCGCCCGGTTCGAACCTCCCGACGGCGTCACCTACCACGGCGTCTGTTTGCCCGGCTACTGGGAGGACGCCGAGTTCGACAAGCGCCTGAAAGCCTACCAGGCCGCCGTCCCGACCAAGCCGATCGCCCTGCACTCGATGTTCGCCCACGGGATGGAGGACGGCCACTGGAACACCTGGCGGTGGACCAAGCCCACCCCGGACGGCAACTGGGGCAACGGCGTCGGCGTCTACCTCGAACGCGCCCACGCCCGCGGCCTCGTCCCGGTCGTCGCCTGGACGTGGATGGATTTGCAGCGGATGGACAACTCGCCGCGCCTCCAAGACGTCCCGGCCGGCAAATACGACTGGTACCTCGACGACTGGATCGAAGGGCTGAAGGAGTACAAGTCCCCGGTCTTCATCCGCCTCAGCCACGAGATGGACGGCGACTGGTACCCCTATTCCGAGGGTTACAAGCCCAACCCCGCCCGCAACACGGCCGGGGACTACGTCGCCTACTGGCGGCACGTCGTGGGCCGCTTCCGCAAGGCCGGCGTCGACAACGTCGCCTGGGTCTGGTGCGTCAACGGCGACCGGTCCGGCGGCAAGGACTGGCCCGACTACTACCCCGGCGACGAATACGTCGACTGGCTCGCCGTCGACCTGTACAGCGCCCGCAACCCGCGCGAGGTCGTCGGGCAGTTCCTCGACCTCTTCGGCAAGACCGGCAAGCCGATCATGATCCCCGAAGGGGGCACCGGCGACGAGGTCACCCGCTGGAACCCGAAGTTCGCGGGCAACGCCGCGTGGACGAAGGAATTGTTCGACGTGATCGACGCGACGCCGCGCATCAAGGCGGTCTGCTGGTTCGAGTGGGACGAGTCGTGGAGCCTGGCCCGCGACCCGGCCCAGTTGGCCGAGTTCAAGCGACGAATCGCGGGCGGTCGGTACGCCGGGAAGTTCGTCGGCGAGCGGGGGAGTGGAAAGCGATAGGCTCGGGCCGGATCGCGGCGGGGGCGTTCGAAATGGGCGGGGGCCGGCGGCACGGATCGATGGTCGACCCGGGCCGCCGGCCCCTCTTGCCTCGGAGGCTCCGGCGATCAGTTGCCGAGTTGCTTGGCGATCCGGTTGGTCGGGATCGGCTCGTCGCCGACGGATTCGTCGAACAGGTAGCTCATCAGGTAGGCATCCTCGCCGGTATCCCCGTAGTGCTCGCGGACCAGCTCGATGGCCCGGAACCCCTGGACGCGGAAGAAGTACTGGGCGGGGAGGTTGGTCTCGCGGACGTGGAGGACGATCCGGGTCCGTCGGTGGCTCGACAGCTTGCCGACGAGCTTGTCGACCATCTGCTGGCCGATCCCTTGCCGCTTGAACTCGGGATGGACGGCGAAGTCGAGCACGTTGAGCCGGTTCTTGTGCAGCTCGTAGATCATGAAGCCGACGACCCGCTCGCCCAGCTCGGCGACCATGCCGATGCAGTTCCGCTGGCGGAGGACGCGGAGGAATTCTTCTTCGCACCAGGGGTATTCGAAGCCGGCGTGCTCGATCGCCAGGACCTCGGGCATGTCGCGACGGATCATCCAGCGGATATGGACGCGGACCTGTGCCTTGCTGGTCGGGACCGTGCTCATCGAGCCTCCTTCCATGGACTGGGCTTGGGCGGACGGGACCGCGTCGCGCCGTTGGTGGCGTCGGCGGTCGGCGCTATCGGACAGATCCGCATCATCATCCTGACGGCGGCCGGCGTGGCGACTCGAGTTCGGGCGGGAAGGGCCCGGCCTTCCGCGACGCCGGGCGATCCGATCGAGGCGGGATCGGCCCCCCAAGGCGAGGCGGGATTCTAGCGGAGGCCTTGCCCGCTGCCTAGGTCGCTTCACGATCTGTCCCGAAGTGTCACTCCCGGGTCGAATCCGTTCGACGAGGGGCCTTCGCGACCAAGACCGGGCGACCGCCTTGCTCCTTCTATATCGGCCCCGACGGGGCGGGTCGTGAGGATTACGCCGAAGTCTTGCCGTCGAGCAAAGGGCGGATTGTCGACGGACAAGGCCCCGCGACGGGACGGGGCCCTGGCGTCAATCCGCCGACGGATCGACTCAGAACCGGCCGAACGAATATTGCGAATTCTTGGGGTCGAAGTCGCGATCCTTGAGCCCCGTATTCACCTTGAGTTTCATGTACGAATATTCTTCCATCAGCGCCGGTTCCTGCCCCGGGCCCTTCGGCCAGTCGTAGGCCTCGATCCGGATGGGCAAGCCCAACTCGACGTCGATGTACAGGCGGATCTTCTGGAACTCGCACCGCGCGTCTTTCGAGGCGTGGACCGCCTCGATGAGGGTGCAGGGACGGTCGCCGACGCGGGCCTGGGGGTGGAACGTCACCGTGGCGAGGCCGGGCAAGAGGTCGGCCTCCCAGCGCCGGCGGACCGTCTCGATCAGGGCACCGATGCCGGCGTCGCTGATCGGGTGGCGGTTGTCGTCCATGGCCAGGCTCCCCTTGGGGTCGAGGTACATGGTCCCGGCGATCACCTTGGTGATCCCCGCCTCGTGGGCGACGATCTTGCCGCCATTGTGGCCCGGGGCCCAGATGGCCTCGCGCCCGGCGTTGGGCCGGTCACACTTGAAGTAGATGCTCAGCGGGCGGGTCCGGGCCTTCATGAACAGGACGTTCGTCTCGGACAGCTTGCCGTCGATCCGCTCCCGCTTGTAGAAGATGCACGTATAATCCTGGACCAAACGATAGCGCGCCGAGCAATCGGCGATCGTCCGCTTGGCCCGGGCCAGGGAGTCGGCCTCCGGGTGGGCGGCCCGGGCGACCCGGGCGGCCGGGGTGACGTCGGAGGCTGGCCGGCCCCCGGCGCCGTCGAGCGGGGCTGAGGCGACGCGGGCCGCCGGCTGGGTCCTCGGGCCGGGATTGGCGACGCCGGGCGGGCCGGCGGGTGACTGGGCGGCCCACCAGCCGAAGGTCAACGCCAGGCCGCCGACCCCTCGGGCGAGTCCCGGGCGAAGAATCCGACCGAAGGGGCGGCGAGGGAGCGGGGCGACCAGGCCCATCGGGGCGTCCTTCCTGTCGAGGAGCGTCCGGGACCGGGCAACGACGCCGACATCCCCGGTCCACCGGGGCGGCCAGTTCCGGGCAACCGGGACGCTGGGAACGCAGATCCGCCGGGGAGATGCCGCTTCATCTGGTGAGCCTGCCGAGGCCCGTCGGGGCCGCCCACACCTCATTGAATAGCAAGGGACGAGCCGACGCCAAATTCGTCGCTTTTCGGCTCGACCGTGCGGGTCGAGCAAGTTTTGCGGTGCCATGGCGGCCCCGGGATTGTCAATTGTTCCGAATCGGGCGACTATTCTTACAAGAAGTGGACTTCATCCCATCCCTCGGGATTGGGCCATCGGGGACGACGCCTTGCCTCCGGGGTCGTGGTGCGTCACCATGAACCGGGCGGTCGGATTCGTCGCGAGGAGGCCATCGATGTTGGGAACGGACGTTCGGATCGAGGTGATCGAGTCGAGGCCCTTCGCCGAAAACTCGTACATCCTCTGGAAGCCAGGCGAAGCGGCGGCCCTAGTGGTCGACCCGGGTTTCGAGCCCGACGGCATCCTCGGCCTGCTCGACCGCGAAGGTTTGTACCTGGCGGCGATCCTCAACACGCACGGCCACGTCGACCACATCGCGGGCAACGCGGCGATGAAGGAGATGTTCCCGGGAGCCCCGCTCCTGATCGGCCGGAACGACGCCCCGCTGTTGACCGACCCCGACGCCAACCTGAGCGCCGCGTTCGGGATGCCGGTGACCAGCCCCCCGGCGGACCGCCTGCTCGACCACGGCGAGCGGCTCGACCTGGCCGGGTTCCGGTTCGAGGTCCGCGAGATCCCCGGCCACAGCCCGGGCTCGGTGGTCTTCGTCGCCCTGGGCGACGAGCCGCCGTTCGTGCTCGGGGGCGACGTCCTCTTCGCCGGCTCGGTGGGGCGGACCGACCTGGCCTTCGGCGACGGCCCGCTCTTGCTCGCCGGCATCCGGGCCAAGTTGTTCGACCTCCCCGACTCGACGACGGTCTACAGCGGCCACGGCCCGAGCACGACCATCGGCCGAGAGCGGCGGACCAACCCCCACGTCGGCGCCAACCCCGGGACCTACCGCCTCGACTGACCGGAGGAACACCGCGAGCATGGCCGTCTGGGCGATCGCCGACCTGCACCTGTCGCTCGCCCGCCCCGATCGCCGCGAGCGGTACGCCGCCCGGTGGCGCGACCATGCCGACCGGATCGATCGGGAGTGGCGCGCGGTCGTTGGCCCCGACGACCTGGTGCTCTTGCCGGGCGACCTGTCGATGGCGAGGGATCACCGCGACCTCCAGCCCGACCTGGCCTGGATCGACCGCCTGCCGGGGACCAAGGTCCTCGCCCCCGGCAACCACGACGGCTGGTGGAACGGCGTCGAGGCGATCCGCCCGATGCTCAGGCGGTCGATGGTCGCCGTCGGGGGGGACGCCCTGGCGATCGGCGGCGTCGTGGTCTGCGGGACCCTCGGGGCCCCCGTCCCCGGCGACGACCCCGACCCCGGCCCGTCGGAGGCGTCCGGCCGCGAGCTGGCCGCCCTCGACCGGGCGCTCGCGCAGGCCGCGACCCTCCGGGCCGGCCCCGAGCCCCTGTACGTCCTCTGGCATTACCCGCCGTTCGACCAGCACCGCCGCCCCGGCCCGTGCGTCGAGCGGTTCGAAGCGGCCGGCGTCACCGCCTGCGTCTACGGCCACATCCACATCCAGGGGCAATGGTCCCTGGCCGTCCAGGGCGACGTCCGGGGAGTCCGCTACGCCTGCGTCGCCGCCGACGCCATCGGCTTCCGTCCCCTCCGGCTCGACCGGCCGCGGGCGGTGCCGAAGAGATGAAGAATCTAACCGCCAAGACGCCAAGGCGCGGAGGAAGGGAAGAGAGAAAGAGGAGGAATCCGGAGAAATCGAGAATGAATCAATAAATTCAATAATATATATAATTTTTTAATTTTATCTATATTTTTTTCTTGTTCTCTCTCTTTCTCCGCGCCTTGGCGTCTTGGCGGTGAAATCTCCCTCTTCAATTCGTCCCCCGTCGGGCTCGGGCCGGGTCGCTCTCGGTGTTGTCGAACATGGTCCGGATCAGGGTCCGGGCGCGGAGTTGATTCAGGTAATCGGCCCGGGCTTTCGTGATGTTGCGGCGGAAGACATCCTCGCCGATCTGTTTCTGGACCTCGTCGAAGCGGAGCGGCCCGGCGACGCGGCGGGACTCGACGCGGACGATGTGGAACGACGAGGGGGCTTCGATGATCGGGCTCACCTTGCCGATCGCGAGCCGGTCCAGCTCCTCGTTCACGCCCGGGATGCCATAGCCGCCGGGGGTCATGTCGGGGTAGAGCCCCCCCTTGCTCGCGGTGGGGCCGTCGCTGAGGGTCCGGGCCAGGGTGGCGAAATCTTCCTTCCGGGCCAGGCGGGCCGCGATCGCCTCGGCCTGCTTGCGGGCGGCCGAGCGGTCGGGATGCTTGGCGACGTTCACCTCGATCTCGCGCCACGTGATCCGGGCCGGCTGCTCGTAATCCTTGAGATGTTCGTTGTAATAGGCCCGTAGCGCGATGAGGTCGACGTTCACCTTGTTCTGGATCTTTCCCATCAGGAAGTCGTGGGCGAGCAAGTTTTTCCGATACGTTTCCTTCAGATCGGGATAGGATTTCCCCGCCTCGCCGAGTTTTTTCTTCAATTCATACTCGTTGGTGGTGGCGGTCGAGCGGAGCAAGGGGGGGAGTTCTTCCGCGCGCCACTTCTTTTCCACGAAATCCTCGAAGTGTTGTTTCGCCTTGGGATTGTTCTTCATCGCCCGCTTGGCTTCCTGGAGGACGAGGCTCATCTCGATCAGGTTGCTGAGGACGTTGGCGGCGATCTCGTTCTTGAGCTGGCGTCGCTCGGAGTCGGACACGGGCTTGCCGGCGGTGAACTCCTGGTATTTCTCCTCGACGATGACGTCGACTTCGTGGAGGGTGATGACTTCCTCGCCGACGGAGGCGGCCCGGAGGGTCGCGTAGGGCGTGGCCTTGGGCCTAGGCGGCGGCAGGCGGAGCGCGGTCGGATCGGCCCCGACGCTCGCGCGGTTCACGGCCGGGTCGGCGGCCGGAGGGAAGACGGGGGTCGGGGTGGCCGCGGGAGGCTCGTCGGCCGGTGGCGCCGGGGCGAGGGCGACGGCGACGGCCGCGGGTGCCGGCCCTTCCGGCGGCATCCCGACGGGGGCCGGCCCGGGGTCGATCGGCCCGGCGAGGGGACGTGGCGCGGGGTCGACCGCCGGCCCCTCGGCGGGCGGCGCGAGCGGGTCGACCGGCCCGATCGGGGGCGGTGGTGGCGGGACCACGACGGGCGGCGCTGGCTTGGCCTCGGCGGGCGGGATCGGTTCGAGGACGGGGGCAGGTGCAGGGGCGGGGGCCGTCGGTGGCGGCGCCCGGAAGCGAGGGGCGGACGGCGGCGCGACGGGCCGGGCACTCCGGGGGCGTTCGCCCGCCATCGGGGCCGGCCGGCCTCCCTCGGGTTTGGTCGCCGGGCTCGCCTGATTTCGAGGGCTGTCGGGGACCTGCCCGGCGTAGGGGGCGGGACGCCCGGCCGGTCTCGGGCTCGCGGGGGGCGAGGTCAGGAGGTCGGGGATCGTCGAGTCCGGCAGGCCCGACGGCATGGCCGCCGGGTCGGCCTTGGGCGCGAGCGGCCTCGGGCGGGCCCCTCGGGCGGGCTGGGCCCGGGCGGAGGAAGTCGGGGCGGTGGTCGCCGCCCGCTTCTTCCGGAACATCGACGACGGGCCGCCCGATGGAGACCCCGGGTCGACCGACGGTAGGAGCGCGGGCGAGGGGCCGAGCCCGACCGGCTCCGGCCCGACGGGCGTCCCGGGACCGCCCGAGGCCGCCGGGTCGTTCGAGGATGAGGGGGCCAGGGCCGACCGGGGCGTGGTGCCCGGGATTCCGGCGATCCCGTTGATCGAATCGTCGAGCGACCGGAGCGGGGCCAGGCCGACCGCCCCCGGGGCGCCCGGGTCGGGGGCGGGTTTCGACCCCTGGGCCTGGGCCGTTCCCGCGATCAGGACACCGACGAGCCCCGCGATCCAGCGACGGTCCATGCACAGCCTCCGTCCCAATTCCTTCGGGAGCCAGGTCGACCGTGCCGGGTGCCGTCGTCGGGGGGTGCGGTCGGGCGGGGAAAATCCCCGGGCGGGCGCGAGGGCGAACCGCTGATGGCGCGGCCTCGTCTCGGCCCGGCGCGGGCAAGATAGCCGCGAATCAGGGGGCTTGCAAGAGCGGCTTCAACGCCGAGGCCACCACCGGCCCCTTGGGGAACTTCTCCTCGACGTCGAGCGGGACGTAGGCCGTCCGGTCGTCGACCACCCGGATGCGCCCCGGGTTCTGCTTCGCCAGGGCCTCGATCCGCCGGGCGCTCCGGTAAGTCAGGACGGCGTATTCGTCCTCGACGTGGACCCTGGCCAGTTGCCAACGCCCGGCCAGGACGCGCAGCTCGGCCTCGGCCAGGAGGTTCAGGGCCGGCGGGGGCGGCGGGCCGAAGCGGTCGACCAGCTCGCGGCGGAAGTCCTCGAGCCGTTCCAGGCTCCTGATCCGGCCCAGGCGGCGGTAAAGCTCGACCTTGACCTTCGGCCCCGGCACGTAATCCTTGGGGAAATAGGCCCGCCAGGAAAGCTCGATCGAGCAGTCGAACTTCGAAGGGTCGGGCTTGTTCGTGGCCGATCGGACGGCCGACTCCAGGAGCGAGCAGTACAGCTCGTAGCCCACGCTCTCGATGTGGCCCGACTGCTCGGCCCCGAGGATGTTGCCCGCCCCCCGGATCTCCAGGTCCCGGAAGGCGATCTTGAACCCCGCGCCCAGCTCGGTGAACTCCTCGATCGCCTTGAGCCGCTTGACCGCGTTGGGCGTCACCGGCCGGTCCGATTCGAGCAAGAGATAGGCATAGGCCCGGTGCTTGTACCGGCCGACCCGGCCGCGGAGCTGGTGGAGGTCGGCCAGCCCGTACTTGTCGGCCTCGTTGATGAAGATGGTGTTGACGTTGGGGATGTCGAGCCCGGATTCGATGATCGTGGTGGCCAGGAGGATGTCCGCCTCGTGGCGGACGAACGACAGCATCGTCTTTTCGAGGGCCTCGCCCCCCATCTGGCCGTGGCCGATCACGATCCGGGCTTCGGGGACGATGGATTGGATGCGGTCCTTGACGCTTTGGATGTCGTGAATCCGGTTGTGGACGAAATAGATCTGGCCGTCGCGGTTCAGCTCGCGGTGGATCGCGCGTTTGATGGTGTCGTCGTCGAACCGGGTGATCCGGGTCTCGATCGCCTTGCGGTCGGGGGGCGGGGTTTCCAGGTTCGAGATGTCGCGGAGGCCGAGCAAGCTCATGTGCAGGGTCCGGGGGATCGGCGTGGCCGACAGTGTGAGGACGTCCACCGTCGCCCGGAGCGACTTGAGCCACTCCTTGTCCTCGACCCCGAACCGCTGCTCCTCGTCGATCACGACCAGGCCCAGGTCCTTGAACTTCACGTCCTTCTGGACGATCCGGTGGGTCCCGATCAGGATGTCGACGCCGCCGGCCTCGGTCCGCTTGAGGACCTTCTTGACCTCGGCCTTGGGCCGGAACCGGCTCACGGCCTCGACCACGAACGGGAACTCGGCCATCCGGGCGGAAAAGCTCCGATGGTGTTGCTCGGCCAGGATCGTGGTCGGGACCAGGACGGCCACCTGCTTGCCGGCGTCGACCGCCTTGAACGCCGCGCGGATGGCCACCTCGGTCTTCCCGTAGCCGACGTCGCCGCAGATCAGGCGGTCCATCGGCCGGGGCTGGGCCATGTCGCGCTTGAGGGCGTCGATGGCCGCGAGCTGGTCGGGCGTCTCCTGGTAGGGGAAGGCGGCCTCGAACTCGGCCATCCAGTGGCTATCCTGGTCCGGGTAGGCGATCCCGGGCTGGCTCGCCCGCGCGGCCTGGATGTCGATCAATTCGGAGGCCAGGTCGACCACCGCCTCGGCCACCCGCTTCTTCCGCTTCTCCCAGCTCGACGAGCCGATCTTCGAGAGCGCGGGCTCCCCCTTGCCGCCGCCGACGTACTTCTGGACCAGGTCGATCTTGGCGATCGGGACGTACAGCCGGGTCCCCTCGGCGAACTCCAGGAGCAAGGTTTCCTCGTCGTGGTCGTCGCCCCGCTTGACGAGCTGGAGCCCCCGATACCGGGCGATCCCGTGGTTGACGTGGACGACGAGGTCCCCCTCGTTGAGGTCGAGGAAGCTGTCGATCGCCCGCGACTCGTACCGCCGCCGGGTCGCCGGCCGGCGGACGTCGGCCCGGGCGAAGAGTTCGTGATCGCCGATGACGAGGGTCCGCGCGTCGATCAGGTGGAACCCGGCCCGGACCCGGCCGACGGTCAGGTCGAGCCGGCCCGACTCGCCGATCGCGGTGCCGGCGAAGACCTCGGCGAGCCGCTCGACCTCGGCCGGGTTGTGGCAGGCGATCAGGACCCGGTCGCCCCCCGACGCGGCGTCGAGTTCGGTCTTGACCTTGGTCAGCTCGCCGGAGAACCGCTCGATGCTCTCGATCCGGAGGTGGCAGGTCGCTTCCAGCGAGTCGGCCGACAGGGTGGACAGGGCGATCGACGGGAACCCGACGAGCCTGGCGAAGGTCTTCTCGACCGTGAACAGGCCGCGGGGGTCTTCGAGCCGGCCGAGATAATGCCGGCCCTCCTCGCGGAGGTCGGTGGGCTCGACCAGGGCGACCCAGGCCCCGGCCGGGAAGGCGTCGGCGGCGTGGCCGAAGGCGGACGGGTCGTCGCCGTCGAAGCCGGGGGCGGCGGTGAGGTCGACGGCGTCGAGCTTGCCCAGGGAGCGCTGGGTTCCGGCGTCGAACGGGCGGATCGACTCGACCTCGTCGCCGAAGAACTCGACGCGGATCGGGTCGGTGGCGTCGGGCGGGAAGACGTCGAGGATGCCCCCGCGCACGCTGAATTCGCCGGCGACCTCGACCACTTCCACCCGGGTCATCCCCCGATCGATCAGCCAGCCGGTCAACTCCTCGATCGGCGCCAGATCGCCCACTCGGAGCCTCCGCGACGACCGGGCGAGGACGGCGGGCGTCGGGACCGGCTGGAGGAACGCCTGGATCGGCGCCACGACGAAGCGGGGAGGGTTGGGCCCGGCCAGGGCCTTGACGACCCGGAGCCGGCGGCCGAACACCTCGTCGCCCGGCCCGGCCTCGCGAGGGAGCTTGTCCCAGGCCGGGAACACCTCGGGCATCGCCCCGGCGAAGGTCGCCACGTCGTCGCGGAAGTCGTCGACGTCGCCGACGTGGGCCACGACGATGACCAGGGTCTGCGGCGCGTGCAGGCCGAGGCCGGCCGTCACCAGGGGGCCGGCCGATCCCCAGGCGCCGTCGATGGTGCCGCTCCGGCCGTTCTTGAGCGCGGCCAGGACCTCGGGGAACCCCGGGGCCCGCTGGATCAACCGCGTCAGTTCCTTCAAGTCCCGGCCCGTGGCGGCGGGCTTCGTCGTCGTCGGGATGGGTCCGGTGTTGGCCATTGCTGAGTTGCCGGGGGAAGAATCGTGCCGTCGCCCGCGATGCCGACCGTCGTCAAGATGGCGTGCCAGACGTTCCGAGAATCTTAGGCGCTCCGCCGGGTTTCGGCCATGATCGGGACGCGAATCGCGCCGACCTGGCCGGGGAACGACTCCCCCTCCCGCCTCCAAGTTCCTACCTGGGCGCCTTGGTCCGGTGGATCTTCCCCAGGTGGGGAGGGGGGACGACGCGGGCCGGTTCGGCGATCCGGGCGGACGTGACCCGGTCGAGGGCGTTGAGCAGGTCGGCCACCTCGCACGGGAGGTCGAGGCAGGCGGACGCCCCGTGGGCCCGGGCCAGGTCGACCGTCGCGCGATCGGCGAACCCCAGGAGCGCCACGACGGGCGCGACCCGGGCCCGCCGGGCCAGTTTCTCGGGCCAACCGGCTTCCAGGATCGGCACGTCCCAGATGGCGACGAGACCGGGGGCCGCGTCGGGCCAGTCGACCGCCGGTTCCGCCGGGTAGCCGCCGGCCCGGCAGGCTTCGGCCAGCGTGGTCCGCAACTCGAACCCGGCCGCCACGACCGCGACTCGGGGCCGAGGCCCGGGCGGGCGGGGGGGTGTTTCGGGCCCGGAGGCGTGGTGGGCCACCGTCTCGCGGGCCGTCGCCTCGGGGAGGATGACGTCGACCAGCCGCGCCCACCGCTCGATGTCGGCGGCCCGGGCGTGCGGCCCGACGCAGAGGATCACCCGGGCGGGCGGCTCGGATCGCCCCCGGAGGCGGACGACCCGCTGGGCGTCGGTCGCGTGCAAGGTCGCCCGGTGGAGGACCACGACCTCGGGCGCCGGCCCGTCCCCCGGCCAGGCCTCGGGGAGATCGGCCGGGCAATCGAGCCGGCGGGTCCCGGGGGGCAAAGCACCGGCGATCCCGGCGACCCAGGGGTCGCCCAGGTCGCCGGCGAACCAGATCGGGCGATGGGCCCCTTCCATGAGGCGTGACCTCCGAGCCCGAATCCCGCCCCATTCGTGGCGACCCGCCCCCGGACCGGGACCATATCAGGTCTTCGCCGATCGGGCAAGGCGACCCGGCTGGACCGAAGCACGTCGTCCCGAAGCTTCTCAGGCTTCGTCGCAGCGATGGGAGACGACGGCCACGATCCCGATCGCCGCCCCCAAACGTGATCCCGTCGGCCGCGACGCGGTCGCCGAACCGCTTGGCCAGTCCGACCACTTCCAGGATGGCCAGGGTCCCCCTTGGCGTGCCGAGAGGCCCGGATCATTCCCGGACCTTGCCGCCCATCCCGGCTCGGGCCGACGGGTCTCCCTGGGAGGCCGCGAGTTGGGCGGGAGTCATGATCGACGTGATCGGGGTCCGGCTCCGGAGCTGGTCAATGTACCCCTTGAGGTCATCCGGGCCGCCCCCTCGTCGCATCATCTGCCCGACGAGGGCGCGGAGCTTGTAGGTTTCGCGGAGGTCGTCGAGCGATTCGGCCTTCCGGGCGAGCTTGCCCCTGAGGTCCGCCTCGCTCGCCAGGCCCTCCGCGCGCAGGAGCCGGGGGAGTTCCGCCTCGGCCCATTGGCGATCCGCCCGCGTCAGGGCGTCTTCGAGGAGGCGAGCCTCGGGGAATTGGCGGCGGGCTTCCTGCATGACGAGCGATTGCTCGATCAGCGATTCCAGGGTCGAACGCGCGACCTTGATGATGAGCTTGCGCTTCGGCGGCGTGTCCGCCGGTAAGAGTTGGAGCCGTCGCTTGACGGCCTCGGTCAAGGTCGGGAGGGTGATGACCTCCTCGCCGACCTGGGCGACGGCCCGCCCTCGGGCCCGCGGCGGTCCGCTCTCCGCCTCCGGGGGGGCGACCCGGACCGATCCGGTCGCCGCTTTCGGGTCATCCTTCGCCAGTTCGGGCCCCGCCGCCGCCGGGATCGCGACGGATTCCGAGGTCGGCACCGGAATCGATCCGGCGCCGGGGGCCGGCACCTCGGCGATCCCGGGTTCGAGCGCCGGCGAGGGCGGCGGACCCGCCGTCGCCTCGGTCGTCGAGGCGACCGGCTCGGCTCGTTCGGGCTCCAGGTCGGGCACCGTCGGAGGCTCGATCCCGGCGAGCGTCACGGGGATGGCGTCCGCTTTGTCCGGTTCGCGAAGGGTCGCGGCCTTGGCCGACGTGGGCTCCGGTGGTCGCGGCGAGGCGGCGGGCGGGCTCGTGGCCGCGAGCCCGAGGGCCGTCGCCTCGACCGCCGAAGGGGGAGTTGAGGTCGGAACCGGGATCGGAACGACCCGACCGGCCGCCGGCCGCTCCGCGACGGCGGGGGATGCGTGCGGCGGGCCCTCCGGGGCACCGGCGCGCCCGGGCAGGCACCGCGGCGGTTGTTCGTCCCGACGCCCGAGCGGTCGACACGACTCGTGGGGGACGGTCGCGGCTCGATCTCCCTGGGGCGGAGAGCGGTCGATCGCGGCGCATCCGCTCGGGATCAGGAGGGCGAGCACCGTCGCGACCCGACGCTTCATCGAACACTCCATCCTTGGAGTCCGGGCGGAATCCAGCCGGGAAATCAGGGCGATCCCGGTCATGACGCGATCTGGCCGGGAGATTCAGCGGCCTCGACCAAGGATGCGAGTCGTGAACGATGGCCTGCCGCAGATCCACGAATCCCCGAATTGTGTGGAAAAATTCATCAGGCCGGGCAGGATCGTACTGGCGATCGGCCAGGGGGTCAAGTGGCAATAATAGCGAGCTTCATCCATTCACTCTTCCGCCGAAGTGGAATGAGCCGCCGCCGCGATCAGGCGGCGGGCAGGGACGACGGCCGGAGCGGGACGGTCAGCTCGCCGATCGCGCCGGCGGAGTCGGCGACGTAGCGGCGGTAGGTGTCGACCAGCGGGGTCGGCTGGCGTTCGAGCCGGCCGTCCTGGGGGAAGACGTCCCAGAGGCCGAGGTGGAGCAGGTGGTCCTCGAACCCCTTGCGCGACCATCGATACTTCCATTCGATCATCGTGAACATCGGGAACCAGGTGTAGCCGAGCACGGGGATTCCCTCGGCCCGCGCCTGGCGGACGGCGGAGATCGTCTCGGCCATCCACCGGGCCCGCTCCGGGTGGCCGCCGTTGGAGCTGGTCTCGGTGACCATCAAGGGGGTCTGGTAGCGGTCGTGGACCATCCGGAGCAGGGGTGCCAGGGCGATCCCGCCGGAGTTCAGGTCGCGGCCGATCCCGACGGCCCCGTTGCGGCGACGGGCGAACCGGCGGTTCGACCACGGGTAGAAGTTCACCCCCAGGACGTCCCAGCGCGGCGAGTGGGCGATCAGCTCGTGCAGCTCGAACTCGCTGGCGCCATGCTCCAGGAGCCAGCCGTGGAACGGGTGACCGGGCCCGACCAGGCCGCAAGCCAGGTCGAGCGGCAGGAACCGGCGCGACTGCGAGACCGCCGCCAGGTCGACCAGGTCGGCCGACGCGGCGAACTCGATCCCGACGTCCTCGACGTGGACCAGGACCGCGTCGGGCCGCGCCGCCCGGATCGCCTCGGCCGTGCGGATCATCCCCCGGGTCAGGGCCATCAAGACCTTGACGAAGCCATCATCCCCCTTCAGGTACGGCGGCCACCGCCCATCGCGACCGCAGTACGCGGCCGTCACCGCCGGCTCGTTGAGCGGCGTGTAGTGGCCGACCAGCGACCGATACCGCTCCGCGAACGCCGACGCATACTCCGACACCCGGCGGGGATACGAGGCGTTGACGAAGTGGTTGTCGAGCCAGAGCGGGGTCCCGTAATGCATCAGGTCGATGATCGGCGTCAGGCCCCTGGTCGACACCAGATGATCGAGGACCTCGTCGGTCCACGACCAGTCGAAGACCCCGGGCGCCGGGTTGACCCGGTACCAGGGAATCCCGTATCGGAGGGCCTTGACGCCGAGGTCGGCGGCGCGGTCGATGTCCTCGCGCCAGAGCCGATAATGGTCCATCAGCTCGTACTCGTCGAGCCGACGGTGCCCGGATCGGGTCTGCGGGACGAAGGTGTTCTCGATGCCCACGGCCCAGACGAAGTCGTCGGCCGCCGGTCCGAAGGGTTGGCGATGCATGACCCCGGCTCCCCAGCCAAGGCAGGCAGTCGGGCCCGGCCACGTCGCCGAGCCGGGCTCGCTTGCGGTCGATGAGTCTCGCGGCCAATACGGCGCCGCGTCGTGCCGGGGTGGCTGGGGGGGGACGAGGCGATTATTGCTCGGGCCATCCACCCCTTTATACGATCCGAAAGAGGCGACGGTCGAGCTTAGTGCGAAATCCACCCATTGAGAAGCCGACCTCCTCGAAATCCGGGCCTTTACCGGAAATCTTCAAGGTTTCCCGTGAGATCCCGTCCCTGCCTGGATTTTGGAAGACTTTGGCATCCCTTGTTGGGCTTTCGCGTCTTCGGTCACGGGCAAGGCGTCGTCGGCCGGCTCGATCCGGGTGCCGAACTGGTTCGCGTACGCCTTGGTGAACTCGGCCCCGAAGTAGAGGATCTGGGCCGAATAATAGACCCAGACCAGGAGGACCACCAGCGAACCGGCCGCCCCGAACGGCGACGAGATGCCGGCCCGGCCGAGGTACAGGCCCAGGAGCGAGCGGCCGATGGTGAACAAAAGCCCCGTCATCGCCGCGCCGATCCAGACGTCTCCCCAGGCGATCTTCGCATCCGGGAGGAATTTGAAGATCATCGCGAACAGAAGCGTGACGACCACCAGCGGCACCGCGAAGTTGGCGAGGTGCAAGGCCGGACCCCCGAAGGGCACTTTGCCGCCCAACCCCGACCCGACCGCCGCCAGCACCGTGCTGAGCACCAGCGACGCGAGCAGGAGGAAGCCGACCCCCAGGACCATCCCCAGCGCCAGGGCCCGGTCCTTGACGACCCCGAGGAGGCCCCGACCCGGCTTCGGCGCGACTTCCCAGATCGTGTTCATGGCGTCCTGGAGCTGGCCCACGACCCCCATCGCCCCGGCCAGCAGGCCGATCACCCCAAGGGTCGCCGCCAGCGCGCCGGCGGACGGCTTCCGGGAGTTGGCGATCATCGACTGGATCGCCTCGGCCCCCTCGGCGCCGACCGTCCCCCGGATCTGTTCCAGGAGGTGCCCCCGCGCGGCCTCCTCGCCGAAGACGAGCCCGGCCACGGCGATGGCGATGATCAGCAGCGGCGCCATCGACAGGGCGCTATAATAGGACAGCGCGGCGCCGAGCCGCGGGACCTTGTCCTCGGTCCAGGACCGCCCCGCCTGCTTCAACAGCCCCCAGAAGGCCCGGGCATCGAGCGAGGCCCCCCGGCCCTCGCCCCGAGCGATCCCGGGAGCCTGGCCCGCCGGCCGGTCCGCGCCCGCCCCGGATGCTCGTCCCTCCCCGCCTTGATCGTCGACCACCCCCTTGACGACCCGACCGGCCTCCGACTCGGGCAGGTGCGGGAGCAGGTCGGACCAGGCGATGATCCCCAGGAGCTGGCCATCGGCCCCGGCGACCAGGAGCCGGCGCACCTGTTCGGCGCCGAATCGATCGCGGATCTCCCCGAGCGGCGCGTCGGGCGGGACCGACGCCGGGTCCCGGGTCATGACGTCGGCCACGGGTCGGCTCGCGAGGTCGGGGAAGCCCGGGAGGGCCAGGGCGACGTCGCGATCGGTCAGGATGCCGACCGGCTTCCCGTCGTCCAGGACCGGGATGGCCCCACAGTCGGCGTCCCGGAAGATCAGGGTGGCCTCGGTGATCGTGCTGTAAGGCGAGCAGGTCCGAGGGGCGGCCGTCATGATGTCCGAGGCCGTCAACGGGGAACTAACCGGGGAACTCCGGGCTGCCGTCATTGCCATCTTCGCGGCCTCCGATGGGTCGAAGCGAGAGCCGGCCGATCGGTCGGGCGGGCATCCGGCGAGAGGACGAGGCATTCCTCGTGCCGACCGACCCCGTCGCGGTCGATCGATCCGCCGATTCAGCGGGTCCCGTAGTAGTCGGCCACCTGCTCGGCCACGCGGCCGATGGCGTCTTCGAGCTGGGACCCGACCCCGTAGTGCTGGGCCGTGAACACGACGAGGACGACGCGGTGCCGGGGGCCTTCGAGCAGGCCGACGTCGTTGCCGATGTAGGGGAGGAAGTCGCCCGTCTTGTGGGGGATGGCGTAGCCGGTCACGTATCGGGGGATTCGCGATCGAAAAACTTGCTGGCGCATGATCGCGAGCATGGCTTCGCTCGCGGCCCGGCTCACGGCCTCGCCGCGGGCGATCTTCTCCAGGAGCCGGCCGATGTCGCGCGGGGAGGCGAGGCCGAACGGGGTCTTGGCCTCCTTGTGGAATCGGGCCGCGTCGCCGGCCTCGCGGAGGGCCTTGAACCAGGCGTCGGTCGTGCCGGTGGCGTGGATCGACTTCAGGCCGTAGTCGGCCATCAGGGCGTTGACCGGCTCGACCCCGCCGACCCTGGCGAACAGGAGGTCGGTGGCCGTGTTGTCGCTCACCGTGTTCATGAGCGTGATCAGGTCCTTGATCGACAGCGAGGCGCCGGCGTCGAGGGTCCGGATCACGCCGGTCCCGGGCCGCTTGTCCTCGTCCTTGAGGGTGTAGCGGTCGTCGAGCTTGATCGATCCGGCCTCGACCTGGCGGTAGGCCTCGACCATCAGGGGGATCTTGATCACGCTCATGGTGTCCATCGGCTCGTCGGCGCCCAGGGCGATCTCGTCGCCGGTCTCCAGGCATTTGACGTAGACGCCCCACCGGGCGTTGACCCCCCGGGTGATCCGCTCGATGTTGGCCCGGAGGCGATCGAGCGGGGCCGACGCCGCCGGGGCCTGGGCGGCGGCGGGGACGGCCAGGGACCCGACGAGGGCGAGCAGTTCGAGGATGAGCAGGCGACGGGGCATCGGCGAGTGGCCTCCGGTCTCAAGGGGTCGGCGGGCGCGGGATCAGGAGGATTCTCGACTCGGTGACGGATTCGACCTTCAGGCGCGAGTAGGCGACCGGGAAATAGCCCCCCTCGGCCCAGGGGGCGAACAGGTCGCGGTAGTGGGGGCTGGCCGGGTCACCGGACTGGCCGGGGGCGTTGGTCCCGAGGGATCGGTCCCAGTCGCCGGCGTCGGCGATGATCCGGAACGAGGCGCCGGTGGCCTGGTTGTCGGCGTCGGACGTGCTGTTGACGGTGTGCGCCGACCCGCCCCGGGGGAGCGGCCCGAGGTCGAGCCGGGCGCGGAGGCCGGGCTCGACGGCCTCGCCGAGCGGGTGCCGGAGCGTCGCGTGCTTCAGGGCCGGCTGGCCATACCGCCAGCGGTCCATCTCGGGCCCGAGCCGACGCCCCAGCTCGTCGACGGCCCGGTCGAGCGCCCCGAGCAAAAGCGCATCGCGGCCGGCGACCGGGTCGGCGCCGAAGACGTCGGCCTCGGGAGCGACCAGCCGGCGGATCATCGGACCCATCGGGAGTTGCCGGGCCGGCAAGATCTCGCGGGCTTCGGGCGGGACCAACCGTTCCCAGACGGCCGCCCTGACCGCCTTCTCCCAGGTCGCGTGGATCGCGGCCGGGACCGAGTCGCGACCCATGACGAAGTCCCAGGTCGCCAGCCGGTCGCGGGCCCGCCGCGCCGGCTCGCCGGCCGGTCGGAGCCGGACGAGGAGCGGGACCAGCGACCGGGCGGTCGGGAGGAGTTCATCTTGCTGGAGCCGGGTCAGGTCGTCCAGGCCGAGGCGTCGAGGCGGCCCGAGGGCCTCGACGAGCCGGTCGAACCGGAACGGCTCGGCCCACTGGAAGCCGACGGCATGCGGGTAGCCGGGCGGGAGGTTGTCCTGGTTCGCCGAGGCGAACCACCCCCGGGCCGGGTTGGCCTCGGAGGGAAGTTCGGCGGGCGGGAGGAAGCCGTCCCACTCGAACCGGCCGTCGCCGGGGACGGGCAAGAGCCCATCCCATCCCCGGCGGATCGGGGCCAGGCCGACGGCCTGCCAGCCGACCTGACCGTCGCGGTCGGCCCAGACCAGGTTCTCGGAGGGGGTCCGGAAGTGGCCGGCGGCCTCGCGGAACTCCGCCCAGGTCGAGGCCTGGTCGACCCGGAGGCTGGCGAGGTAGGGCGCCGAGCCTTCTTCGAGCCAGGCGGCCCGGAGCGCGTAGGCCCGACGCCCCGCGCGGTCCTCGTGGATCACCGGCCCGTGCCGGGTGAATTTCAGGTCGACCTCAACGACGCCCCGCCCCTTGACCGGGACCGCCTCGCGCCCGGCCCGCATCGATTCCCAGCCGCCCCGATAGCGATACCGGGACGGGTCGGCGGGGTCGGTCTGGTAGGCGTACAGGTCTTCCTGGTCGATCGGGAAGATGGTGAACCCCCACGCCCCGCGTTGGTTGTGGCCGATCGAGACCCCCGGCAGGGCGGGCTCGCCGCCGCCGATCACGTCCCAGCCGGGGGCGACGAGGTGGACCCAGTAGCGGAGCGAGGGGAGGTCGATCGTCCGGTGGGGGTCGTTGGCCATGATCGGGGCGCCCGAGGCGGTCCGGTCGCTGGCGAGGGCCCAGTTGTTGCTCCCCCGGGTCTCGATCCCGGCCGCCCCGGCCTTCTCGGCGGGCGGCTCCTCGGGCAAGGGCTTGCCCCGATAGGCGGGCTCGACGTCCTCGGGCCGGAACCGGATCGAGGCCCGCGAGGCCCGGTAGGCCGCCAGGGTGTCGTCGCCGAGGGCCCCGAGGTCGAGCGCCGGGTCGGGCGTGAGCCGCGGGCGGCCGGGGTGGAGGTTGAGCAGGTCCCGGGCCCGATCCTCGCCGAGGAGGCGGACCAGGCGGGCGGCCTGGACTTCCTGGGTGGCGTTCCGGAACAACCCGTTGTGGCGGGACACGACGACCTCGGGGGTCCACCGGCCGGGCCGGAGCCCCAGCGCCCGGAACTCGACGGGCAGGAGCGCCGGGTCGCGTTCGGTCGCCTCGACGTAGGCGTTGATCCCCCGGACGAAGGCCCCGACGATCTCGGCCCCTCGGGGGTGATAGCGGGCCAGCTCGCCGGCCATGTCGCCGCGGAACCGGAGGAGACGGGCGCCCCGGTCGGCGGATAAGGCCCTCGGTCCCACGATCTCGGCCATCGTCCCGGTGGCCTGGCGTCGCCAGAGTTCGAGCTGGAACAGACGATCGCGGGCCACGTTGTAGCCCTGGGCGAAGAACAGGTCGAGCTCGGTCCGGGCGTAAATGTGGGCGATCCCCCAGCGATCGCGGAGGATTTCCACGGGCTCCGACAGGCCGGCGACCGCCAGCGGTTCCGGGCCGCCCACGGCGGGCAGAGTTCCGGCCGCCGCCAGGAAGGCCAGCGAAAGGGCGAGGACGAGGCTGGTCCGGCCGGGCATGATCGGGGATTCCTGGGTGGGAGAAGTCGGCGGCTCGCCGCTCGCCGCAGGCGGCCAGGGCCATCAGGGCGAACCCGGTCCCCGCGTGGGTGATGTAGTGGGCGCGATCGAGGCTCGGCGACCGGGTGAACCACCGGCCCGAGGCTCGCTGGTGGGCCTTGAGCCAAGTGATGCCCTGGCGGATCGGCTCGGCGTCGGCGGGCATCCCGGACTGGCGGAGGACGTAGACGACGTAGCCGGTCCCGTAGCCGTCGGAGGGGGCGTCCACGGGATTGGGCGTGCCGTCGCGCCGCTCCCAGCGACCGAGCGAGGTGAGGCTCCAGCCGCCGTCGGGGCGCTGGACGGCCCGGAGGTCGACGATGGTCGTTTCCCGACCGGCCCGATCCAACAGGCCGTCGACCCGGGTCGAGGCCCAGAGCAAGAGCGCCCGGTGGTGGAGGTTGGGGGCCGGGGTCGCGCGGAGGTAGCCCCGGAGCCGGTCGAGCCCTCGGCGGGCCGGGGCGGTGGACTGGTAGTCGTCGGGAGCCTGGCCGACGGCCACGGCGGCCAGGGCGGTCCCGTAATAGTCGTCGTCTTCGGAGGGGGGCAGGTTGCAATCGAACCAGTTCCAGCCGCCGTCGGGACGCTGGATCGTCCACATCCGATCGAGCGCGGAGCGGGTCAGGGGGTGCAGCTTGCCCGTCGAGGCCGCGTCGTTCAGCGCCAGGGCCGCCGCGGTCGCGACGACCTCGCCTTCGGCGATCGGCCGGGCCGACTTCTCCGGGCGGTCCCAGCCGGCGGCGCGACCCTCGAAGAACGCCCTGACCTCGGCCAGCTCGGGCGAGGGCCCGACCATCGGGCCGGCCATCATGTGCGCGTAGTTCGTATGGCAGGTCCCGCACTTCCGCGACCGCGTCCAGTCGACCGAGACCGCGTCGAGGAACCGGGCGCCTTGCTCGATCGAGAACCGCGCGGCCATCGGCTCCTTGTCCGAGTTGGGGCCGGGCCGGGCCGGCGGGTCGCCGCCCGGGGCGAAGGTGGGCGCGACGCCGATCAGGGCGAAAATCAAGGGAGCACGTCGAACCATCGCCGGGAGCCTCCGCCGGGGACCGCGATCGAGCCGACCGTCATCCTAACGCCCGACCGCGATGGTGTCTCCCCTCCGGGGCCGAGCGATCACCGGGCTGTGTCGCCGGATCGCGATCGATGACCTTCGCCAGGTAGGGAGCGGTCCGGCTCCGGGGCTCGCGGGCGACCTCGGCGGGGGTCCCGGAGGCGACGACCCGGCCCCCCTCGTCCCCCGCGCCCGGGCCGATGTCGATGACCCAATCGCTCGCCGCCACGACGCGCATCTCGTGCTCGACCACGATCACCGTGTTGCCCGACTCGACCAGCCCGTCGAGTTGCCTCATCAGCTTGTCCACGTCGGACGGGTGGAGCCCGGTCGTGGGCTCGTCGAGGACATAAAGCGTGTCGCCCCGCTGGGTCCGTTGCAACTCGGTCGCCAGCTTGATCCGCTGCGCCTCGCCGCCGGAAAGCTCGGTCGCCGGCTGGCCGAGTCGGAGATAGCCGAGCCCGACCTGTCTCAGGACGTCGAGGGCGTGGAGGACCGCGGGCTCGTCGGCGAAGAACTCCCAGGCCGCGTCGACCGTCATCGCCAGGACGTCGGCGATGTTCTTCTCCCGGTACCGGATCGCCAGGGTCTCCTCGTTGTAGCGGGCCCCGTGACAGGCCGGGCACGGGGCATAGACGCTGGGCAGGAACAAAAGCTCGACCATCACGAAGCCTTCGCCGTGGCAGGTCGCGCACCGGCCCTTGGCGACATTGAAGGAGAACCGCCCGGCGTCGTAGCGGCGGGACCTGGCCGCCTCCGTCGTCGCGAAGAGCTTGCGGATGGGGTCGAACAGGCCGGTGTACGTGGCCAGGTTGGAGCGCGGCGTGCGCCCGATCGGCTTCTGGTCGACCTGGACGAGGCGCCTGATCGCTTCCATCCCCCCCGTGATCTTGCCGCCCGAGGGTTCCACGGCCGTCCGTCCCGGCCCGTCGCCGTCGTCGTCGTCCGCCGGGAGGGCCTGGCCGAGTCGCCCCGCGACCAGCTCGACCAAGACCTGGCTGACCAGGCTCGACTTCCCCGAGCCCGAGACGCCGGTGACGCTGGTGAAGGCCCCCAGCGGGAAGGCGACGTCGAGCCGGTCCAGGTTGTTCCGCGTGACCGCGGCCAGCCGGAGCCAGCCCCCGGGCGTCCTCGGCGGCCCGCGCCGGACCACCTGGTCGCCGAAAAGATGGCGGCGGGTCTGGGATTGTTCGACCTGGCCGAGCCCCGCGGGCGGCCCGCTGTAGAGGACGAAGCCGCCGTCCTGGCCCGCGCCGGGCCCGACGTCGACGAGCCAGTCGGCGTGGCGGATCACGTCGAGGTCGTGCTCGACGACGAACAGGGAGTTGCCGGAAGCCTTCAACCGATCCAGCGCCCGCAAGAGGGCCTCGGTGTCCGCCGGGTGGAGCCCCGCCGACGGTTCGTCGAGCACGTAGACCACCCCGAACAGGTTCGAGCGGACCTGCGTGGCGAGTCGGAGCCGTTGGTGCTCGCCCGGCGAGAGCGTGGGCGTCCCGCGTTCCGGCGCCAGGTAGCCGAGGCCGAGGTCGAGCAGGACGGCCAGCCTCGCCACGAGGTCCTCGGCGATCCGCCGGACGACCAGCGCCGTTTCCGGGTGCTCGACCCGCATCTCCGCCATCCCGGCCGCCGTCCCCGCCGCATAGGGGCGGAGGACGTCGGCCAGCCGGCCCATCGGCGTCCCCGAAATCTCGGCGATGTCGAGGCCGGCGAACGTCACCGACAGCGATTCGCGGCGGAGCCGCTTGCCCCCGCACAGCTTGCATTCCCCGCTGATCATGTACCGCGACACCCGCTTCTTCATCGAGGCGCTTTCCGAGTTGGCGAAGGTGTGCAGGACGTGGCGGCGGGCGCTCGTGAAGGTCCCCAGGTAGCTCGGCTCCTCCCCGCGTTCGCGGGCCTGGCGCATCTCGACGGCGGAGAGGCCGGAGTAGATCGGCACGGTCGGCTGCTCGTCGGTGAACAAGATCCAGTCGCGGTCCTTCTGGGAAAGTTCGCGCCAGGGACGGTCGACGTCATGGCCGAGGGTCATGAGGATCTCGCGGAGGTTCTGGCCATGCCAGGCGGTCGGCCAGGCGGCGACGGCCCGCTCGCGGATCGTGAGCGAGCCGTCCGGGACCATCGAGCGCTCGGTCGCCTCGTAGACCCGGCCCAGCCCGTGGCACCCGGGGCAGGCCCCCTCGGGGGTGTTGGGCGAGAACGACTCGGCGTGGAGGATCGCCTGGCCGGGCGGATAGGTCCCGGCGCGAGAATAGAGCATCCGGAGCAGGTTGGACAGCGTCGTGACGCTCCCGACCGACGACCGGGTCGATGGCGAGCCGCGCTGCTGTTGCAGGGCCACCGCCGGGGGGAGGCCGTCGATCTCGTCGACCTCGGGGACGCCCAGTTGATGGAACAGGCGCCGGGCGTAGGGGGAGACCGATTCGAGATACCGCCGCTGCGCCTCCGCGTAGAGCGTGCCGAAGGCCAAGGACGATTTGCCCGAGCCCGACACGCCCGTGAAGACGACCAGGGCGTCGCGAGGGACCCGGAGGTCGACGTTCTTCAGGTTATGCTCGCGAGCCCCCCGGACCTGGACGAAGCCCGTGAAATCCCGGACTTCGCTCGTCCGGGGCGGGGGACTGGCGGTTGCATCCTCGAAAATCACGACCGGTCGCCCCTGGAACCGAGCCCACCACATCCCTCGGGAGGTCCCGGCTGGAGCCCCACGACTCGCGCCCAGGCCGCAAACGGGGTGCCGGGCGCTGCTTCCTCTCCGACCGCGGCCGGGGATCGCGCGGTCGAAGAGGAAGCGACCATCCGGGCCGGTCGTCACCTCCCAAATCACCGCGCGACCGCCGCCTTGCGCCGGAGCATGAGCACCTTGACGTCGGGGTCGACGACGAGCTGGTCGGGATCGAAGTCGGAGCGGATCGAGATCGCCGCCGACTCCCCGGCGCCGAGGGTCACGGCCTGGCGGGCTTCTCGATAGGCGGCGGATGGGACGCTCCCGCCGTCCTTCGGGAACCGTTCGCCCTTGGTCGCGGCGACCTCGACGGGCATCCGGCCGGTCCCGACGTTCTTCAGGCGGGCGGTCGCGACCCAGGCGTCGCCGTCCTTGGTCTTCCGGAAGTCGGAGAACTGATACTCGGGCGCCACGACCTCGAAGAACCACTGGCGGGCGAAGGCGTCGAAGCTCGCGGGGTCGGCGGCGAGGGGGCGGAGGGACCCGAGGAAGTCCTGGAGGACCGGGTGGTCGGGATTCGCGTGGTAGGTCTCGAAGAAGGCCCGGATGCCTTCCAACATCCGGTCGCGGCCCATCTGGTTCAGGAGCATCCAGAGGACGAAGCCGGCCTTGTCGTAGGTGACGGCCTGGTCGCCATCCCGGGTCCCGTCGATCTTGACGAGGGGTCGCTCGGAATCGACGCTCCGGCCCTTGGCGTAGCTGTCCTCGATCTTCCGGGCGAACTCGATCCGGGCGCGGACCCCCTTGACCTGCTCGAAGAGGAGGAGCGTCGAGAAGTGCGACGCCCCCTCCGAGACGAGGTTGCCGCCCGGCCCCTTGCCGGGCGCGACCAGGTTGCCCCACCACTGGTGCGCCGCCTCGTGCGCGGTGACCATGAAGGCGGCGTTGGCCTTGGGGTCGCTCTCGGTGAGGAAGCCGATCGACTCGCTGAAGGTGATGTCGGTCGGGAATCCCTGCGCGTAGTTGGCCAGCGCGGGGAACTCGCTGAGCTTCAGCTCCCGCCAGGGATACGGCCGGAACCACTCGCCGTAATACTTGCGGGCGGCGTCGAGCGCCGCGACCATCTCGTCGACGTTGTACGGGTGCTTCTTGCTGAAGTAGACCGCCGTGTCCTTCCCTTTGCGGACTTCCCACCGCCCGGCGACGATGTTGAAGAAGTTGACCGGCCGGTCGCTCTCCCAGACGGCCACCCGTCGGCCCGCCGGGGTCACGACGTCGCTGGCCAGGGTGCCGACCGAGTTGTAGGTGAAGTCGGGCGGGCCGGAGACGGTCACCCGGGTCGTGAACGGGCTCCGGGAGCCGACGAACGACTCGGTCGGGCCGAGGTAATAGTCGTCGGGATACTCCTTCGACTCGGTCTTGTTCTCGTCGTCGACGCCCACGGAGTCGACGAACCCGACCCAGGGCGCGAAGCTCGTCCCGAAGCTGGTCAGGACCACGCCCGAGGGGAGGATGAACTCGTTCGTCCCGCCCCCCTTCCGGGTGACGCCGGCGGGGAAGGCCCCCGAGAACTTGAACCCGAGCCGGATCGTCCCGCCGGGCGGCAACGGGGCGGCCGGCGAGAAGACGAAAAGGCCCGCGCGGTTGTCGGGCCGGACGTCCCGGCCGTCGAGGGTCCACCGGGGCGACTCCCAGTGCAGGCCGCCGGAGATCGGGACCTGGGCGATCGGCTTTTCCTTGTTGTTCTTCAGGTCGTACCGGCCGGAGACTTCGAGCCGTCCCCGGGCCGGGTCGAGGTCCACGGCGACGTCGACGGCCGTGATGTCCGGCAACGGCCAGTCCTTGTAGGTCGCCAGGTTCTTCCGCCAGTAATCCTTCATGAGCTTCTTCGAGGCCGCGCCCTGGAACCCGGCGTCGACCCTCGCCCAGAGCACCGCGCCCGCGGCGACCGGGACCGCGACGACGGGGAGGAGCCAGAGGGCCGGTCTCAAGAGCGCGAGCGGGCGGAGCCGGCCCGCCAGGCCGGTGGGGTCGAAGTCGCGTCGGGCGTAGAATTGGGCCGTGAGCACGGTGAACAGGACCGCCAGGGCCACGGCCATCCCTCGGCTGAGCCAGAGCGCCGAGCGGTCGAGTTCCAGGACGCTGATGTCGCTCCACTGGACCGCGCCCCAGAGCGGCCAGTTCCCGACCCAGTTGATCTCGCCGATGATCTGGCGATAGCCGGTGAACGCCAGCGCGAAAAGCGCGATCCCGTAGGTCGCGTACCGGCTCCGGGTCATCGACAGGGTCGCCATCACGAACGTCGTCCAGAGCAGGAGCGTCGGGACGAGCAAGGCCCCCCAGACGAGGGCGAAGGGCGTGGCCTCGACGCCGACTTTTCCCTGATACAGCAAGATCCCGACCGCCGCCAGGAGTTCCAGCCCCATCACCGCCACGCCCACCAGGCTATTCGCCAGCGCCTTGCCCAGGAGGATCGAGCCGGTCCGGATCGGCGTCGCCAGGCTGATCGACGCCAGCCGGGTCTGCCGCTCCCGCCAGAGCGACTCGACCGTGTAGAACATCAGGAGCAGGCAAGTCATCGTCGAGAGCGCGTTGAACGACCGGACGGCGAAGGTGCCCGAGGTCAGCAACAGCGGCGTGTCGAAGGCGCCGACGGCGACCAGGTTCGGCCCCATCGCCTCCAGGACCAGGAGCGGGACGAACAGGTAGAGGCCGGGGCTCGACCGCAGCTCGACGACCTCCGCCCGCGTCACCGCCCAGGCGCCGCGGATCAACCCGGGGCGCCTCGACGTCATCCCCAGGCTCGACAGGGGGTGAGGGCTGGGGGCGACGATCTCGGGTCCCTCGGAAAGATCCCCTTTCGCGGCGACCGCGGTCGACTTCCAGGCCTTCTCGGCCCTCCTGGACCTGCCCCGGAGCGCCGCGGCGAAGTGCCCTTGGCTCAGGGCCACCGCCCCCAGGCCGATCGCCAGGATGATCGACCGATTGGCGAGGATGGTGGCGTCGAGCGGGATCGTCGCGGTGTTGTAGAAGCTCACGCCCCGGTCGACCTTGAGCTGGGTCTCGTTGAGCCATCGGAACCCCGACGGGTCGATCAGCATCAAGAACCGGTCGACCCTCGGGTCGAGCCAGGTGGGGGCCCAGTCCCAGAGGAAGAACAGGCAGCCCAGGAGCACGGCCACCGGCAGGAAGAAGACCAGGATCGGCCGCCTCGTCCGCTCCCCCACCGCGAACGACACGCCGGTGAAGAAGACGATCGTCGGCAGGGCGAAGATCAACGCCGGCCTGGCGTAGTTGGCCAGGGCGAACGGCCCCCGGAACTCCCTCGCCTCGCCGGCGGGGAAGACGTGGTTGCAGAGGATCATCATCCCGACGTGCGCCGCCAGCACCACCAAGGCCCCCGCCAGGACCCCGAGGAACTTGCCCCAGATGTACTCGGCCGGCCGCAACGGCGTGGCATGGAGGACCTCGCCGACCCGGCATTCCTCGTCGTGGATCACCGCCATCCCGCCGGCCACCGAGGCGAAGAAGCCGTAGATCATCGGGACCAGGACCACGAGCACCTGCGCGACGGCGAACTCCGAGGTGATGAATGACTTGGTGCCGCCCACCGACGAGTCGCCCGACTGGATCCGGACCTTGCCCGACGACAGGCCCCACGCCAGGAGGAACAAGAGCGCCACCCAGATAAAGAACATGACCCGCCGCATGTTGTGCGCGAAGTCGCGGCCGAAGATCAAGGAAAGCCGTCCGAGGTTCATCGGGCCACCTCCGCCGCGACGGCCGGGGCCGTCCTCGCGTCCGAGCGCAAGCCCGGCGAGCGGTCGTTCATCAGGACGAGGTAGGCGTCCTCCAGCGTCGGCGTCACGGCGACGAAGCCTTCCGGGGGCGTGCCGCCCGGCTCGTGGACCCGGACGCGGTTCCGACCCTCGACGAGGTAGGCCTGGGTGACGCTCCGCCGGCGCCGGAAGGCCTCGTACTCCTCGGGCTCGACGGTCCCCTCGAAGATCGTCCCGACCAGCGCCTCCCGGGCGTCGGCCGGCGTGGTCACGGCCCGGAGCCGACCCGCCCGGATCACCGCGAACCGGGGGCAGAGCACGGCCACGTCCTCGACGATGTGCGTCGAGAGGATCACCGTGCGGTCGGCCGCCAGCTCGGACAAAAGCCGGTAGAACCGGAGCCGCTCCTCCGGGTCGAGGCCCGCCGTCGGTTCGTCGACGATCAGGAGGCGGGGGTCGCCCGCGATCGCCTGGGCGATCCCGAGCCGCTGCTTCATCCCCCCGGAGTAACCCTTGACCTTGCGCCTCGCCGCGAAGGTCAGGTTGACCCGTTCGAGCAACTCGCCGCGGAGCCTCTTCAGGCCGCCCGGCGCGGCCACCCCCTTGAGCCTGAGCAGGTAGTCGAGCATCCGCTCGCCGCTCAGGTTGGGATAGAAGCCGAACTCTTGCGGGAGGTAGCCGAGCCGCGGCCAGATGGCCTCGGGGCGGCCGGTGTAGTCCTCGCCATCGAGGGCGAAGCGGCCGGAGGTCGGCTCCAGGAGCCCGGCCAGGATGCGCATCAGGGTCGACTTGCCTGCGCCATTGGGACCGAGCAGGCCGAACATCCCCCCGGGGACGTCGAGGTCGATCCCCTGCAAGGCGGCGACGGGCCCCGGATAAATCTTCACGAGATCGCGGATCGTCAACATGCGGCCCAGCCCTGATTGGTCGGAGAAGTCGGATCGCGACGACGCGATCGGGCGACGACGGGCGAAGCCAGCTCGCCCTCGAAAGGGTTCTCCCCGGGGCCGTCATTATTATCCGCGAGTCTTTCGAAAATCGACCGCGATCCCCCAGACAAACTCGGACGACGCCCCGGAAATGGCTGTCGGCGACCGCGAGATCAAGGTATGATCGAATCCGTCGGCGCGGGCGACGAATCACGGGTCGGGGTTGACGTCGCCCGATCGTCCGACTAAAGCATCGACGCACCCCGGGCCCGGATGCCAACCGACTGGCTTCCAAGACGAGGGCTGGGCCGTAAGTCAGAGCGAGACAAGGCGAGTCGCGTGAGCACGATAGCAACCCCCGAGACTTCCGGACGGGTCGACGCCCCTTTCGCCGTCTCGTTCCGGCACCGACTCCGCTACACCGACGACGTCCTCGGGCCCGACCGCGACGCCCTGCTCGGGGTCCTGGAACCCTCCGGCGACCGCCCCGCCCGCGTCCAGTTCTGGATCGACGGCCACCTCGCCGACGCGCGGCCTGACCTCCCCGCCGCCCTCGCCGAACTGATCTCGGGGCACCCCGGCCGGATCACCCCGGCCGGCGCCGTCCAGGTCATCGCCGGCGGCGAGGACGTCAAGAACGACCCGGCCCACCTCCGACGCATCCTCGAAGCCATCAACGACGCCGACCTCGACCGCCGGAGCTACCTCGTCGTCATGGGCGGCGGCGCCGTGCTCGACGCCGTCGGCTTCGCCGCGGCCACCGCCCACCGGGGCATCCGGCTGGTCCGGCTGCCGACGACCACGCTGGCCCAGGCCGACTCCGGCGTCGGGGTCAAGACGGCGGTGAACTACTTCGGCAAGAAGAACTGGCTGGGGGCCTTCGCGGTCCCCTGGGCCGTGATCAACGACACGGCCCTGCTGGCCAGCCTCCCGGACCGCGACTTCCGCGGTGGCTTCTCCGAGGCGGTCAAGGTGGCGCTCCTGAAGTCGCCCGCGGTGTTCGCCCGGCTCTGCCGCGACGCCGAGCGGATCGGCCGCCGCGAGATGGCCGCCGCCCTCCCCATGATCCGGGCGTCGGTCGAGTTCCACCTGGACCACATCACGCGGGGGGGCGACCCGTTCGAGGCCCAAGAGGCGAGGCCGCTGGATTTCGGGCACTGGTCGGCGCACAAGCTGGAGCCGCTGAGCGGGTTCGCGTTGCGGCATGGGGAGGCGGTGGCGCTGGGCGTGGCGATCGACTCGGTCTACTCGTCGCTGGCGACGGGGCTCCCGCGCGAGGAGGCGGCCCGGGTCCTGGGCTGCCTGTCGGCCTTGGGGTTCGCGCTGGACCACCCGGCGCTCCGGGACACGGGCGAGTTGTTGGGCGGCCTGGAGGAGTTCCGGCAGCACCTCGGGGGTCGGCTGACGGTGACGATGCTCCGGGGGGTGGGCGATCCGGTGGAGGTCCACGAGGTGGACGAAAACCTGATGGTCCGGGCGATCGAGGAGGTGTCGCGGCACCGGGCCGGGTCGGGCCAGGGCAACGGCGTCGCCGCCCGGCACCGCGCCGGGGCGAACGGAGCCCCCTGAAATGGCGGCGACATCCTCGATCCCGGCTCCCGAGTTGGCCCGGCTCCGCCCGCTCCTCGGCGAGATGAACGACCTCAAGCGCATTCGGGTCGCGGGCCATCGTGGGAGCCTGGCCGGTCGAGGCTTCGCCAGGGCCTGGCGGGCCCTGGTCGCGGGCGACGCCCCCGGCCGAGTGGCCGCCCGCGAGGCGGCCTTCGCCGTCGCGTCGACTCGACTGGGCGGGGTCGACGCCGAAGTCCTCGCCGCCGCCGGCCTTTCCCCCGGCGCGATCCGGGGGGTCCTGGCCGACTCGATCGACGCGGTCGCGGACTTCCTCTCGCCGGCCAGTCTCGATCCCATCCGGGAAGCCCTCGCCGACCTCGCGGGCGATGCTCCCGAGGCTTCGGGGGAACTCCCTCCCTTCGCGGCCCGGCTCGCCGCCCAGCCGAGGGCTGGGGCGACCCGGCCGGGCCACCCCCGCTTGATCCTGGAGCCGCCCGAGGATCACGCCGAGCATTGTTACCTGACGGCCGTCTACGGCGTCCTGCTCGCCTACCCGACCGGGGCCGACCCCGCGACGACCTTCCTCGCCGGCCTGGCCCATCACCTCCACAACGCCTATCTTCCCGACTCGGGGTTCGCGGGCGAGGAATTGCTCGGCGATCATCTCGGCCCGATCATGGCCCGGTTCACCGCCGAGGCGTTGGGACAAATTCCGACCCGATTGGCCGGCGAGGTCGAGGCGGCCAGTAAGATACTTGCTCACGCCGATTCGGTCGAAGCTCGCGCCTTCCACGCGGCCGACGTGCTCGATCGGGTCCTTCAGATGGAGCAATACGCCCGGGTGGCCGGCTTCGAGTTGAAGCAGGCCCTCGATGATCTGGACTTGGTCCACCCGGGGCCGCTCCAGGCGTTCCACAACGAGGTCTTGGCCGCCGCCGGGCTCCTGCCATGACGACGCTCGCCCCCTCGGCCGCGTCGCCGTGGCTCGACCCGATCACGGGGCGGCCGCTCCGGTCGGACGGCCCGTGGTCCCTGACCGACGGGGCGACGCGGTGGCCGGTCATTGAGGGCATCCCCTACCTCCGCCGGGGCCGCGACGACTTGCGCCGCTCGGCCTTGGACACGCTCGACGCCGGCGATGCCCGGGCCGCCCTGGTGATCTTGCTGGCCGATCGCGATGATTACGCGACCGGCTTGCCGCCGGACCCGGGGACGCTCGGGCACCTCGTCGAGGCCGTCGACTCGGGCCGGGCGACCCTCCGCGAGGCGATGGCGGCGTTGAACTTCGGGCCGGTGGCCGACTACTTCGCCCATCGATGGTCGGCGCCGACGTATCTGTCGGGGCTCGCCCTGCTCGATCGTCATCGGCCCGACGGGGCCTCCGTCCTGGATCTCGCTTGCGGGATCGGCCATTACCTCCGCGACCTGGCGGCCCGGGGGGTCCCTTGCCTCGGGCTCGACGTCGTGTTCTCCAAGCTCTGGCTGGCCCGCCGCTTCCTGGTCGACCGCGTGCCCTTGGTCTGCGGCGACGCCGTGACCGGTCTCCCGATCGGTCCCATCAAGGGTCCGACGGTGGTGTTTTGCCACGACGCCTTTTACTTCCTCCCCGAAAAGCCCCGGCTGGTCGTCGCCCTCCGTCGCCTGGTGGGCGAGGACGGCGTGATCCTGATCGGCCATGCCCACAACCGCGACTTCGATCATCGAGGCGTCGCCGGCGAGCCCTGGACGCCGGCCGAATATGCCGCCCTCCTGCCGGGCTGCCGGTTGTTCGACGACGCGGAGCTGGCCCGCTCGGCGTGGTCCGAGTCCGAGGCACCGGCACGAGAGCCGGCCGACCTTGCCGAGGTCGAGGCCGTGGCCCTGGCCTGGTCGCCCGCCGGGCCGAAAGGTCGATCGCCGGCCGAGGGTACCTTGACGATCCCCCCGATCGGGTCGAAACTTCGCCTCAACCCGATGCTCGACGACGACGAGGGCACTCTCCGCCCTCGCTGGCCTTCCGCCCGATTCGAGGCGGAGTACGCGGGGGATGCGCCTTATCTGGTCGGCGAGCCGCCGCCCGGCCCCGAGTTGATCCACGCCGCGAGCCTCGGCGAGCGGAACGCCGAGATTATCCGGTTGGCCCGTCGTCGGATCTTGCTGGACTTGCCGGGACGATGGTGAGAGATCCTTCCGTCCCCCTGGGCTGGGGCCTGGTCGGCTGCGGCTGGGTGGCCCGCGACTACGTCGCGCCGGCCCTCGCCGGGTCGAGGAACGGCCGGCTTGTCGCCCTGCACGACCCCGACCCGTCGGCGATGGGTCGAGTCGCCGCCGCGGTCGAGGCCGCGCCGACTCGACACGCGAGCCTCGACGCCCTGCTCGCCGACGACGCGGTCGAGGCCGTTTACGTCGCCACGCCGAACCATCGGCATGCGTCGATCGTCGTCGCCTGCGCCGGGGCCGGCAAGCATGTCCTCTGCGAGAAGCCGATGGCCACGACCCTGGCCGACGCCCGGCGGATGGTCGCCGCCTGCGACGAGGCCGGCGTGACCTACGCCACGGCCTTCGACCAGCGGTTCCACGCCGCCCATCGCCGGCTCCGGGCCCTCGTCGCCGACGGGACGCTGGGCGTGGTCACCCAGGCCCGGATTCATTACGCCTGCTGGCTCCCGGCCGACTGGGCGCCCGACAACTGGCGGGTCGACCCGCTCCGGGCCGGCGGCGGTGCCCTGATCGACCTGGCCCCGCACGGGGTCGACCTCCTGGAAGTCCTCCTGGATGACGAATGGTCCGATCTGTCCGCTTTCACCCAGCGTAAGGTCCACGGCTACGCGGTCGATGACGGGGCGGTCCTCGCCGGGCGTTTTCGGGGGGGAGCCTTGGCGACGCTCCATGTTGCCTACAATTGCCCTGACGCTTATCCGAGGCGGACCCTCGAACTCGTCGGGACCCGGTCCCTGGCCGTCGCGATCGACACGATGGGCCAGACGCCGGGCGGGAGCCTCACGCTGATCGATGCTCAATCCGGACAGCGGCGGGCGGTCGAGATCGCGTCCGGGGATGATCGGGGCCCGTTCGTGGCCCAGGCCGAGGCGTTCGCCCGGTCGATCCTCGTGGGCGAGGCGTATCCGTTCCCGGCCGCCCGGGACGTCCGCACCTTCGGGCTCTTGGAGGCCGCATGCCGCTGACGCGCCTCTCCTGCACCCATTGCGGCCACTGGCACACCTGGTTCGCCGATCAACGGCCATTGACCCTGAACTGCGTGATCTGCTCCGACGTCCGCAATGCCTTGCCGCCCGACGGCTGGGACTTCGCCAACGCGGCCCGGGTCGCGGCCACGGTCCGGACCGTCTGGGACGAAGTCCTGCCCGGGATCTGGGGCTTCCATTGCGAGCCGAGGTACGGCCTGGCCGGCACCGGCTGGTTGATCCTCCGCGACGACGGCAACGTCGCCTTCGAGGGCGCGCCGTTCTATCACGAGGAGGCCCTCGACCGGATCGCGAGGCTGGGCGGGATCAAGACGCTGGCCGCTTCGCACCCGCACGGGTACGGGGCCCTCTGGCAACTCCAGGAGCGCTTCGGCCCCACGCTGGCGATCCACCGCGACGACATCCGCTACACCAAGGCCTTCCGCGTGACCCTGCCGATCGACGACGTCCATGAACTCGCCCCGGGCCTGACGATGCACCACGTCGGCGGCCATTACGAGGGGCAATGCGTCCTCCACGACGCCGCCCACCGCTCGCTCTTCGTCGGCGACAGCCTCAAGTTCGACGATCTCGATCCCTCGGGGCGGGCCCACGCCCTCAGTTGCCACAAAGGGTACCACTACCACATCCCGCTTTCGAAGCAAGAGTTGCGCAAGTATCGACGGGTCTACCAGGATTTGCCGTTCGAGCGGGCCTTCACCCCGTTCGAGTATGCCCCCAACGTCACCCGCGACCACGCCCTGGCCCTGTTCGACCGCCTGATCGCCGGGACCCCGACGACGCGAGCCTTCCCAATGGAGCACGCTTGACCGTGTCCGACCTCGCCCGAATCGCCGCGACCTACCGTCGGAATCTGCCCGAAGGGGACGCCCGGACCTTCGCCTATGGGGGCCTCGACCGCCTGGGCGTGCCGGTCGCCGCGGCCAGTTTCGCCTTCCCCGACGGCTATCATTTCGACGGCTACGGCTACGGGACGACCCCCGAGGAAGCCCTCGTCGGCGCCCTGGGCGAGCTGTCCGAGGACACGCACAACGAAGCCATGATCGGCCGGACCGAGCGGGTCGATGGCTCCTACCGCGACATGGTCCGTCGCCACGGGCCCGAAGCCGTCCGCGACCCGCTCACTCTGGGCCTCCCCGCCGGATCGCCTTATAATCCTGATCGGCCGCTGTCCTGGGTGGCCTGCGTCCGGCAATCGACCGGCGGGCCGGCCTGGATGCCGATCGAGTTCGTGGCCATCAGCCGCCGCCAGCTCGGCGATCGGCCCCTGCTCATCACGCCGATCACCAACGGCCAGGGGGCCGGGATGTCGCGCGAGCAAGCCCTGGCGCACGGGCTTCTGGAACTCCTCCAGCGCGACGGCAACGGCCTGTCGTTCCGGGCGATGGACCGGGGGGTCGTCATCGACCTGGACGAGGTCGCCGACCCCGCGATCAAGGCCTTGCTCGATCGCTTCCGGGATCATGGGGTCCGGGTCCTCGCCAAGCTGGCCGCGACCGAGTTCGGCCTGGCCAACCTCTACGTCGTCGGGGCCGACGACGACCCCGACGGCGACCTGCCGATCAAGTTGACCGCCTGCGGCGAGGCGGCCCACCCCGACCGCGAGCGGGCCTTGCTCAAGGCCCTCCTGGAGTTCGGCGCCGCCCGGGCCCGGAAAGCATTCATGCACGGCCCGCTCGGCCGGGTGGCCGAGGCCTCCGAGCCCGGCTACCTCGACGCCTACCTCGCCACCCTCACCCTCGAAGGCGAGGAGGCCCGGGCCCTGGGGTCGATGGTCCGGTGGCTCGACCGGTGGGCCCCGGAGAGTTGTTCCGATGCCAATGCCAAGGTCACGGATGAGACAAGGAGCGGTCGCGGGGCTCGTCGCGGTCCTGTCGCTCGCGGCGGTCTCCGTCCCCTTCTTCCGGGCCCAGGGCAAACTCCGGTCGGCGGCCAGGCAAGCACGCGAGGCCGTGGCCGCCCGCCGCGGCGACGAGGCGGGCAGGCTGATCGACCGGTGGGCCGAGCTGGCCCCCCAAAGCGGCGAGCCGGACTACTATCGGGCAATCCTTCATGTCCAGTCCGACCGGCCCGCCGAGGCGCTCGACGCGATCCGAAGATCGCTCGCGCGAGGCTATCCCGAAGATCGCCCGATGATCCTCCGCGCCGTGCTCCTGGCCAGGGCCGGGCAGCTCGACCAGGCCGAGCCCGTCCTGACCAGGGCGTTCGAGGGCGCGGCCGAACCGAAGTCCGAGGTAGCCGAAGGCCTGTCGCGGATCTACCTGAAGACGTTCCGCCTGGCCGAGGCCACTCGGGTCATCGAATCGTGGGTGAAGGCCGCTCCCGACGACCCGCGCCCCTACCTCCTCCGCAACGAGGTCGAGGAGCGGGCCGATTCCGGGCTCGCCGTGCTGATCCGCAACTACCGAGAGGCGCTCCGGTGCGATCCCGGCCTCGTCGGGGCCCGCCTCGGGCTCGCCGACAGGCTCCGGGAAGCCGCCCTCTTCGACGAGGCCGAAGCCGAGTATGCGACGCTCCTCCGACGCGACCCCGGGAACATCCGGGGGCTCGTCGGCGCCGGCCGGGTCGCCTTGCTGAAGGGGGACATCCCGGCCGCATCCCGCCGCTTCGAGGCCGCGCTGACCCTCGATCCCAGGGACAAGATCGCCCTCCGCGAACTCGGGTCGATCGAGTTGACCAACGGGCAAGTGGCGCGGGCCTGCTCCCGGCTCCGATTGGCGGTCGAGGTCGACCCCTTCGATCCCGAAATCCGCTACAGCTACGCGAGGGCCCTGAATATCGCGGGGGATACGATCCGAGGCGCCGAAGAGGCGGCGACGACCGATCGCCTCAAGAAGGAGCATCAGCGGATCGCCGACCTCCGCCAGAGCCTCGCCCGGCGGCCCGACGACGTCGACCTCCGCGGCGAGGCCGCGAAATGGCTGATCGAACACGGCCACGAGAAGGAAGGCCTGGAGTGGACCGGGCTCATCCTCCGCAAGCGCCCCGGCCATCCGCCGACCTGCCGGGTCCTCGCCGACTACCACGCCGGCCGGGGGGAGTTGGGCCTGGCGAACTACTATCGCGTGTCGTCCACATCGACGCCCGCCGACAATTGACGGCCGACCCCGCTCCAGGGCCGCGACTTCCCGACCGACCGCGCGAGCCCTCCCTCCGGCGTCGCGATGGCTGCCCGGCCGGCCCAGGTCGACAACTCGCGGCGCCGTCCTCGAAGCAGGTTACAATCTAAAGGGACCGCGCGGGCTCGCGGCCGAACTCGGGGGTCCTTCGCCGTCTTCGTCGAGGCGAGCGAAATCGAGGGCCACCGCCGAGCATCGGCCCCGGGACGCCACGGCCCGATCGTCGCCGCCCTTGCGGGCCGCCCGGCGGCCGAGCAAAATCGAAACGGCCGGCGAACCCATTCCTCTCGAACCGAGACGCGCAGCGAGATTCCAACGCCTCGGCCTCCTCGGAGGCCGTCTCATACCGGGACGCCTCCCATGCCCGATGATGTCAGGACTTCCGACCCGGACTTCTCGCTCGAATCCTTGCATCCATCCGCGACGATGGATCGCGACGATCGAAACGTCGCGTCCGCCCCCGCGAGCTTCGCCTCGACCCCCGCCGACTCGACCCCGACCGGAACGACGGTCGACGAGCCGCTCTGGGTGGAAGTGACCTGCGGCGGGTGTCGACGCGGGCTCCGGGTCCGCGTCGACTATCTCGGTCGCTTCGTCATCTGCCAGCATTGCGGCCAAAGGTTCCTCGCCCGGGGCGCCGGGCTGCCCGAGGACGGCAAAGGGCCGGAGGACGGATCGATCAATCTTCCGATCCCCGGGGGGACGCCCCCGTCGTCCCCCGGGCCGCGCGACGGGCTGTCCGCCAACGGGTCGGACGGATTCGAGAAGCTCGCGGCCCGGATTCGCCGCGAACACCGACTCGAAAGGTCGCCCGCCGGCCCTCGGGACGAGGAACGGGTCGAGGGCGGTGAGGGTCGCGGCGCGGGCCCGTCGCCCCGGCCTCGGGAGTCGTCGGACGACCGCCTGACGAGCGAGCGGGACCTTGCCCACGCCGAGGCCGCTCGCCTGACGGCGGATCTTGACGGGTTGCGGGCCAGGCTGGCGGGACTCGAGGCTCGACTTTCGGGCGAGTCGCGCCCGGTGGAACCTCCTCCCCCTCGGGAGCCGGGCTGGGGCGACATCGAAGCGGAGCGGCGGGAAAACGCCGCCGCGATCGGGCGGTTGGAGGGCCGGGTCAGGGCGCTCGAGGGCGAACTCGACCGGGAGCGGGCCGAACTCGGCTCGGCCATGATCCGGCACCGCGAAGACCTCGATCAACTCGAAGAATCCCACGCCGCGGCGAGTGCCCGCTGGGAGCAGGAGCGGGCGGGCCACCTCGGGGCGATCGAGCGGGCCATCCTCCAGGAAAGGTCGTCGGGAGCGGCCGAACGCGAGGCCTTGCGGACGCGGCTCGAACTGGCCCAGGCCCGGTCCGCCGAGGAAATCGCCGGGCTCATCGCCCGGGTGGAGCAAGGCCATCGATCCGCCGACGAGGTCGGGCAGGCCGAGGAGGCTGCCATCCGACGGGTCGAGGGCCTCCAGCAGGAACGCGACGCGCTCATCGAGCGTTGCGGCGAGCTGGAAGCGCGAGCCCGGGACCTGGAAACGGGACTGGCCGCCCGGCGGGAAGAAGCCAGGGCCGCGGCCGAAGCGGCCGAGCGTCTCCATCGCGATCGGGTCGATGGGCTGTCGCGAGACCTGGAGCAGGCCCGGGAGCGCGAGGAGGCCGCCCGGGCACGCATCGAGGAGCTGGAGGGCCGGGCCGAGGGCCTCCAGGCCGCGTTGGAGCTTGAGCGCGAGCGATCCGCGGCCGAACTCATGGCCGTGCAAGGCGACCAGGAGGATCGGGCGGCGCGGCTCTCCGGAGAGCTGGCGGAGGCGCGGGGCCGGGCGGATCGCGACGCGGCCAAGCTCGCCTCGCTGGCAAGTCGGGTCGAGGAACTGCTCTCCTCCCTGGGGCGCGAGTTCGAACGCGCCGAGATCGAGAAAGAGGCCCAGGAAGGCCGCCTCGACGCGGTCCAGCGGCAAGCCGAGCGCGACCGCACGAGCCTGGAAGGGGAGATCGCCGGGCTGCGGCGAGCGATCGAGGATGCGGAAAAGGGCCGGGACGCCGAGCGCGAACGGGCCGCGGGGCTCGCCAGCGGGGCCGAGGAACTGGCCGCCCGGCTCGCGGCGGTCGAGCCGGCGCTCGCGAGCCTGCGACCCCTGGAAGCCGAGGTGGCGAGGCAGTCCGCCGAGCTGGCCCTCGCGCGCGCGGAGGCCGCTTCCGCGTCCCGGCGGGCCGCCCTGCTCCTCGAACAGGTCGGGACGCTACGCGCCGAACGCGACGCCCGACGGCGGGAGGAGTCGATCCCTCGGCCCCCGCTCGACGAACCGTCGCCATCGCCATCGGGAGCGGATGGGCAACCGGACCGGGGACCGGCCTTCGAGGCGAAGGCGGGGCCCGGTGAGGACGGAGGCCACGTCCCGGACTCGGCACCCGGGGGCATCCCCGAGCCTCGCGACCGGCAACTCGTCGAAATGGCAACGGCGGTCGGGGCCATCGCGACGGCCCCGACCGCCGAGGCGGCCCGCTCGGTCCCGACGGCGCGGGTCCCGGGGCAGGCTCGCGAGGTTTCGATCACCTTGCAAGGCGTGAGCAAGGCCTATCAACGCGACAAATTCCAGATCCCCGTGCTCGAAGACCTCGACCTGTCGGTGGAGCAAGGGGAGTTCCTGGCGTTGATGGGGCCGTCGGGCTCGGGCAAGACGACCCTGCTCAACTTGATCGCCGGGCTCGATCGCGCGTCTTCCGGCTCGATCGTCGTCCACGGCCACGAGCTGACCGACCTGTCCGAGGCCCAGCTCACCCGCTGGCGGGCCCACAACGTGGGCTTCGTGTTCCAGATGTACAACCTGGTCCCGGTCATGACGGCCTTCCGGAACGTCGAGTTGCCGCTCCTGCTCACGCGACTTTCGCGTCGACAACGGCGCGAGAACGCCTTGACGGCCCTGCGGATCGTCGGCCTCGAAGGGCGCGAGGACCATTACCCGCGCCAGCTTTCCGGCGGCCAGGAACAGCGGGTCTCGATCGCCCGGGCGATCGTCACCGACCCTTACCTGATCGTCGCCGACGAGCCGACCGGCGACCTCGACCGCAAGAGCGCCGACGAGATCCTCGACCTGCTCGGCTCGCTCAACCGCGAGTTCCGGAAGACCATCGTCATGGTCACCCACGACCCGGCCGCCGCCCGGCGGGCGTCGCGGCTCCTGCACCTCGACAAGGGAAAGCTCGTCGGCGACACCACGCAGCCTCGAATCTGGCATGCCTAGCGGTCGACGCTCCCTCGGGCGGTCGCCGGGACGACCCCCGACGATCAGTCCTGGTCCCTGGGAAGGTCCCCGGGCGAGGAACCCGCCCCTTTGAGGACGAGATAGGACCTGGCCGCCTCGATCAGCCTCTTGAACGACAGGAGCGAGGCGAGCTGGAAGAAGCAGAAATCGCCGCGGTCCCCGAGTTGGATGAAGGCCAGTTGCTGCTGCTCGGTGGACTGGTAGAAACCGACCTGGATCATGTCCTTGGTCGAGAACGTGGCCTCGGTGTGATCCGTCTTCAACGGCGCGAGGCGTTGGGCGGCCTCGTGGAGGAATTCGATCGCCTGGCAGAATTCCTCCGTCTCGTCGAAGTCCAGGACGGCCGACCCGGTCCCGCCCCGTTCGAGCGGCGCCTCGAGTCGAATACCGAACGTCTTCCCCAACATCCGCTTGCTCCCCTTGGCCGTGGCCAGGGTCAACGTCTCGGCGACGACCTTCTTGCCCTGTTCACACTTGAGTGCCCCGATCTCGCGCGTTTCCTTGATGATGATGAGCCCAGACTGGGCGAGGAACTGGCCGATCATCGTTCTGGCGCGATCCAAACCGCGATTTTCCGAATCGGCCACGATCTCGCTCATCACCCACATCCTCCCTCGAAAGTCGACGGCCGGTCGAGCGGAACAACCCCCCCCCGACGAGCCCTGCGCCACGATCATACCGGACCATCGGGCCCGGCGGGAACCGATCGGCGCCGATGGTCCGAACACCCGGCGGTCGCGACCCTAGCCCCTCGCGCAAGCTCGTGGACGCCGGGCCATGTCCATGACTCCGAGAGGATCGCGCCCGAGTTGATCGGTCGGGACTCCTCGTCGGGCCCGACGTTCGAAGGCCAAGGCCTCGATCGGGACAGGAGGCCGGCGACGGCGCCCCGATCCGCGTGCAAGGCCGTTCGAAGGCGAAAGGTTCGCTCTCGGGTCGCGAGCGCCGGGCCGCCCGTTCGAGCCCCAACCTCGTCGCGTCGACGTCGAAGATCGATCGAGCGAATCGCCGCGGGGTCCGGTGCATAGCCACCCCCGGCGTCCGAGATTTTCCTGGGTGATGGCAGCCGACCGGAGGCGGCCAGCAATGCGGGGCCGCTTTCGCCAGTCGTGGCCATGCGTCGCGGCAACTTCGGTTCAGGTCCCGGCCTTGGGCGGTGGCCGATGGGTCATCCGATCGACCGTGGGATCGCCGGGAATCTTCGCCGACCGCGTCCCGGCCCGGTTCGCCCCAAGATGTCGCCCGGGCCGACCAACTCCAGCAAGCTCGGCCTCGCTATCGGGGGATGAAACGCATCCGATCGACCCAAAACACGGCCTCCGTCTTCTTTTCTAGACCATCGATGCTCCCATTCAACACCGTCAAATGCTTATTCCCCAACGTCCGTCCCAAATCGGGGCCCTCGACAGCATACATCCATGCCGCGATCGACCGCCCGAACGACGGAAACCCACCAGCTCAATCCTGCCCTCACGCCACGCGCGTCCCACCCCTCCGCGAAGGACAACGACCATGAAGCTTTCTCTCGCCGCCCTCGCCCTCGCCCTGCTCGCCCTCGCCACGCCCGCCTCAGCTTCGACTTCCAGGACCATCCCGGTCCCCTCGGGAACACCCAGGTCTTCTCCTCCAAGGTTTCCCCCACGGGCTACTCCTCGACTTATCAGATAACCGCCAACGGCCTCAACGGCACCGCCAGCACGGACCTCTTCGTCAAGAGCAGCGGCGGCGGTGAGAGCGGCCTGGGGATCAAGTCGGATCACGATCACGAGATTGCCGGCACCAACTCCGTCGATCTCAACTTCACGGACCTCAAGCGCAAGTTGGGCATCACCTCGCTGGACTTCCTGATCAGCAGCGTCCAGCCGACCGAGAGTTATTTCATCACCGGCGGCTCGCTCTCCGGCCCGGTGATCGCCGCCGGGACCGGCCGGAACGGGACCGTCACCGTCAGCGGGACCAACCTCGCTTACGACGACTTCTTCGTCCACGCCGGCAATGGCAACGTCCTGATCGAGACGGTCACCGTCAACGGGGCCGTGCCCGAGCCGGCGAGCCTGGCGATGACGGCCCTCGGCGTCGGAGCGACGTTGGTCTGCGCCCGGCTGAGGCGACGCAAGGCCGCCAAGGCCTGATCGAGCCGCGATAGACGATCCTGGATGCAAAGTGACCCCCTCGTCTCGGGAGAGACGGAGGGGGTCTTGTTCGTAATTAAAGAGGGGGCGCGGCTCGAACGATTGTGACCCGCCCACGGGGAAGCGGTGAGGCCATGACCAAAGAGCGAAAGCCGAGGCGTTAAGGAGTCGAGACTTCGCGTTCACCGCTCCCATACTGTCGAGCGATTCTGACCATTGGGACCACAATACCTGATTTGCCTGTAATAAATTAACCGTGCGTTCGGCTTACTATAGCGGTATATTTCGCTTTTACTGTTTGCATTTATGTTAGTATGTTATTATCTCGGTTGATTAATGTGAATCCCTCCCCGTGGAATAAAAGTTTCGGTTTTTCTATAGTGATGGGCCACCGACCCTTGATCAGCCACGTCGGTGGTCGATCGATCCGCGGATGAGGAGTTGTTGGTGACCTCCTCCGGGCCATTTCGTCCGATCGGCCCTGGGGTGGGCCGGCCCCGGGTTCGTGTCCGCCGGCGGGAGACGAGGCGAGATGCACGAAGAGCCGAACATCGAGGATCTGGTTTTCCGCTGGCATGAGGCGCTCGGCCGGAAGGAAACGCCATCCGCCGGGAAGATCTGCGTGGATTGCCCGGAAATGTCGGCGGTGCTCGAACAGGAGCTGATCGCCCGGGAGTTTGCCCGGATCGGCATCATCGAAGTGGGCGTCGCGGGACGGGGACCCGGCCCGGGCATCCCCGAAGCCTTGGTCGCCGACGCCGAGCCGGTGCCCGGTTACCGGTTGGTCCGACGGATCGGCCGGGGGGGATCGGGCGACGTCTGGGAAGCCAGCGGACCCGGCGGCATCTCCGTGGCGATCAAATTCGTCGACATCGCCGAGGGCCCCGAGGCCCCGCCGACGGTCCGGCAACGTCGACTCGACAGCCTCCGATCGCTGGAGTTGGTGCGCGGGGTCCGCCATCCCAACCTCCTCCCCATGTTCGGGGCGTGGAGCCGCGACGGCCTATTGATCTTCGTCATGGAGTTGGCCGAGCGCACGCTCCAGGACCACCTCGATGAGGTGATCCGCGAGGGCGCGTCGGGCATACCCCGGCCCGAGCTGATCGCCTACATGGAGCAGGCCGCCGCCGGGGTCGACTTCCTCAACGAGGCCCATCATGCCGGGGGCGGCCGGAAAGACATGGGCGTCCAGCACGGCGACATCAAGCCGCAGAACCTGTTCCTGGTCGGCGGATGCGTCAAGGTGGGCGATTTCGGGCAGGCCATCCGGCCCGGCGACTTCGACCGCCGTTCGTGCGGGATGACCGCGTCCTACGCACCCCCCGAGCTGTCCCAAGGGATCATGTCCGGCCGGTCCGACCAATACGCCCTGGCCGTCACTTACTGCCAGCTGCGGGGGGGGCGGCTGCCGTTCCTCGGCACTTCCTTGGAGGTCTTGATGGGCCACTTCCGCGAGGCCCCGGACCTCACCATGCTCCCCAAGGACGAGCGGCCGGCCGTGGCCCGGGCCCTGGCCAAGCGGCCGGCCGAGCGATGGGCCGATTGTCGGACTTTCGTCGACGCGATCGCGAGGCCTCGCGCCGCGAGGGGACGACGAGGCCTCGACTCACGCGACTTCCCCGCTCCGCCGACCGCCAGGCTCCGACCGATCCTCTTCCCGATCGGCCTGCTCGCGCTCGCGGCGCTGGCGGCCTTGATCGCGACGTTTGCCGCCACCGGGAGATCCCGCGAGCCCGGGCCGACCCGAGTTGCAAACGCCTTGGAGGGCCGCGAGACTCCCCGCGAAAACGTCGCGACGGCTGGACCGGGACCGGTGGATGCTCCGGTCGTCATCCCTCCCTTGTTGAACGAATCGGCCGATCCCGCATCGGCCACGCTCGAGCCGGAGATTTCCCTGACCGGCGGTGGCGGCGAGCCGTCCAGGAAGACCGAACTCGCCGCGGCCGGGGAGGCTCCGACCTCGCCATCGCGAGAATCGCCCGTCCCGTCGGAAGGTGACCGGGACGTCGTCGCCAACCCGCCGCCGGAGCCAAAGACCCCGGAAAGCGCCCACGAGCCCGAGAAGCCTCGACCGACCGCGGATAGCAAGCAGGCCGCCAGCGGGGAGGTCGCGAGTCTCGTCACCCCGGACCAGGCGACTCGTGGGGCGGAGGGGGCGGTGATAGCCCGCCCTCCGGAAAATCGACCAACGATCGAGGTCCCCCCCAAGGCCGAGGCGGGTCGAATCCCGGCGACGCCACGGGTCGCGAGGGCCGCATCGATCACCATCCTCATGCCTTCCGCCAAGGCCGAACTGGCGGTGAAGGGGGAAGTTGGCAGGGGCACCCCCGATGAGTGGTATGGCCCGACTCGCGTGATCCATTCGCCCCCCATGGGCCGTGGGGCGGATTACATCGTCGGGGCGTTCTGGATGGACGCGGCCGGTCGCCCACAGGCCAGGTCGTGCCGAATCCGCGTGGAACCGGGGAAGGTCTACGAGGTCAATCTCAGGCCAAGCATCCCGACCTCGAAAGAACTCGTGAAGGCCGACCCGCCGGGCGACCTCTCGCCCGGGAGAATCCGATGAGAACGACGATGGTGCTCCTGATCGCATCCTTGCTCGTGCCGATCGCGTCGGCCGAGGCGTGAGGCCGTCGATGTAGACGCCGAAGGACGCGATACCGTCCGCCTACCCACTCATTTCTGCTTCCGGAAAGCCCAGACGCAGTGGGTAAAAGCACCGTAGGACGGGAAGTTTGGCACTCCCCATCCTACGGTTTCTTCATCGATCAGCGGAGGAGGTGGGATTCGAACCCACGGAACCCTTGCGGGTTCACCGGTTTTCGAGACCGGCCCTTTCGACCACTCAGGCACCCCTCCAGGGCTATCTCGACCGTGGCGCGCGTCGTGTCGTGAAAAAATTCGAGAGCAGAGATCCACACTCGCTCGCGAGGACACCGGATGTTAAACGGAGTTGATGATTCAGTCTAGGGTCGTCGGTCAGACGAAACAGGCTCCGGCAGGCTCCGGCCTTGGGGTCGGAGGTCCCATAAACCAATCGTTCCACCCGGGCCTGCACGATAGCCCCGGCGCACATCGGGCAGGGTTCCAGTGTCACGTAAAGGGTGCTTCGTTCGAGCCGCCAAGTACCGAGGGCTCGACCGGCCAGGGTCAGGGCCAGGCGCTCGGCATGAGCGGTCGGGTCGGCCAGCGTCTCGCGAAGATTATAGGCCTGGGATATGATACGACCTTGATGGACAACCAACGCTCCGACGGGAATTTCGCCGCGATCGAGGGCTTCTCGCGCCAGATCCAAGGCGACACGCATCATGGCGTCGTCCTGGGGTTCGGGTCCGTCCGCCCGGCCGCGAACCATGCTAGCCCCACCTTGCACCACCGGACGACGTCCGACCAGGCCCAAGATAACGACCCTCACGGCCTTCGGCAAGGGAGATCCAGGGACTTCTGATGTCCTGATTTTTCGAGACGGCCCGATCGGGCGTCTGGCTTTCGTTCAAAATTGATCCCCGCCGATGGGTTCGCCGTCCGCTCGATGGCCGAGGAGGCGATAGACCCGGAAATTGATCGAGTTGCGGAGGAATCGGACGGAACCATCCCCGAGCAGGAAATTGGCGCCATTCGGGTGAAAGCTTCCGAATCCTCCCACGGGATTCGTGGTCGACGGGCTCGTGGGAGAGCCGGGTTCGGGCGTTTCGGGGGCGATCGGGGACGGCGGGTCGATTCCCGATTCGCCCGGGGTCGTGACGAGGAAAGGGGCCAGGTTGACCGGCGCGAGCGCCGTCTGGTTGAGCCGGGTGCCCATGTTCCGGAGGGTGGCCCGGGTGCCCGAGGCCCAGCCCAGCTCGTCGCCGCCGTGGCGTTTTTCGCCGACCAGGATAGTGTTCGCCGCCCCATCCTCGATGTCGTCCAGGCTCACGCGGCTGTTGAGGAAGAAGACGCCGTGGTTGCCGGCGTCGATCGGGGACTCGACGTCGTCATGGCACCCGGCGTAACTTCCCAGGGCGGGATTGGGGAGGTTCGCCGCCGTCGCGAACGCCCCGGGAGCCGGCCCACCGCCGCCCCGGGTGGTTAAGTCTGAGGGGCAGGTGAAGCCCTGTACCACCACGCCCCGTGCCGTGAGGTTATTCGCCGCGTAGAGGCCGGCGCCAAGATCGAAGTGACGATGGAGGTTCTTCTGCTCCAGGTAGGGCAGGATCTGGGTCATCCAACCGAAATGATAGCCGGCGGCCGTGTCGTGGATCGGCCCGGTCGGGTTGACGACCCCGGGCGGCAAGACTTGATGAGTCGCCGAGTAATTGCCGAGGGCGATCCCGATCTGGACCAGGTTGTTGACGCATTGCAACCGCCTCGCCTGCTCGCGAGACGACTGGACGGCGGGCAGCAGGAGCGCGAGCAGGACGGCGATGATCGCGATCACCACGGCCAGTTCGATCACCGTGAATCCCGGCCTGGTCCGCGGCATGGGGCGACTCCTCGGGGATGGGTCGGGTCAATAGCGATCGGCGCTGATGAGGTTGCCATCGGCCCGGTTGCCGAGGAGCTGGAAGACCTGGGGATTGATGGTGTTCTTGAGGAACTTGACGCTGCCGTCGCCGAAGCCGAAGTTGGCCCCGCCGGGATGGCGGCTGGAGAATCCGCCGACGGGGTCGGGCGGCGCTTCGCCGGTCCTGGTCGACCCGGCGCCGGCCGCCGCCTTGGCCTTGGGGTTGCCGGTGGTGATCTCCTCGCTGTCGGCGGCCAAGGGCGCGGAAAAGACCTTGGCGATCCCGTTGACGGCGAAGCCGGTGTTGCGGAGGGTGGCCCGGGTGCCCGAGGCCCAGCCCAGCTCGGACAGCTCGGTCATCTTCTCGCCGAAGAAGATGGTGCTCGACGACCCGTCCTCGATGTCCTCGTAGCGAATCCGGCTGTTGAGGAAGAAGACGCCCTTGTTCGTGACGTCGATCGGGGCTTCGACGTCGTTGTGGCAGGCCGCGTAGCTGGTCAAGGCGGGCTCGCCCCAGGGCGAAGGGGTGGCGTTGGTCGGCGCCGACCGCTCCGGCCCCGCCGACGAGGGGCAGAGCAAGACCCTCATCAAGATCGCCCGCGTGGTCCCGTTCTCGGGCTGGTAGACCCCCACCTTGAAGTCGAGGTGGCGATACACGGGCTTCTCGTCGAGGTAAGGGAGGAGCTGGGTCAGCCAGTTGAAGTGGTAGCCGCTCGGCGTGTTCTGGATCGGCCCCGTGGGATTGACCACGCCGGAAGGGAGCGTCTCGAAGGCGTTCTCGTAATTCTTGGCGGCGATCCCGATCTGCATCAGGTTGTTGACGCACTGGCAGCGGCGAGCGGCCTCGCGGGCGGCCTGGACCGCCGGGAGCAGCAGGGCGATCAGGACGGCGATGATCGCGATCACGACCAGCAGTTCGATCAGCGTGAAGCCGGTCGAGGGACGCGGGCGTCGGTTCAGGGCGAGGCTACTTCGCATCGGGGGTGATCTCCATGACGGTCTCCTGGCTTTTTCGGGCCCGCGAACCCGAACCGCTCGGATAATCGGCCTGAACGCTGACCCGCCGCCGGGCCGGCCGGTCGGCTATGGGCTCCACCCGGATGGTGACGGTGCCCGCGCCCCGGCCGCCGAACTCGTCGGCCGGGATCTCCCAGACTTCTCCGGTGTAGGCGGCGGACGCGGCGAGCCGCGCCGCCGCCCGCCCCATCCCCGACTCGGCCAGCCATCCCGCCTGGAGCCGGCGTTCCTCGCGGGCCACCTCGGCCCGTCGGGCCACGGCGACCTTGAGGATGGCCGCCGCGATCAAGCCGACGAGGAACAGGGCGATCAGGAGGGCCACCGAGGTGAGACCTCGCCGGGGCCGAGGGTGGTTTTCGAGAAACATCGAAGTCATTCGGGCCTCGGGGAAAAGCGGCGGTCGGAGCCGATCACCGCGTCGATCCGCAAGTCTCGATAGAGCGACCCGTCCTTGCCGCCCCCCTCGCGGTCGACCACGATCGACGCCATCGGGGGAGTCCCATCGGTGGCCAGGGCGAATCGGACCGAGGCCCGGGCCGGTCGGCGGTACGTCTCGCGACGGCGGATCTTGTCCCCGTCGCGAAGGGTCCGGAGGACGTCGCCGGGCCGGACCTGGTACTCGACGGTCCGGCCGTCGAGCGTCAAGTCGAGCCGGTCGGGGGCGGGGGTGGTCGGCCCGGCGGGCGTCGAGGCGTGGACGTCGGACCGGAAGTCGCGGGCGAGTCGGGCCAGGTCGGCGGCCTCGTCCGAAGCGACCCGCCCCGACCGATCGAGCTTCATGAGGAGATGGATCATCCCGCCGCACAGGCCGAGCAAGATGGAAAGGACGGTGATGAGGGCGAGCATCTCGATCAGCGTGGTGCCCCGGCGTCGTCGAGCGGTCCCGATCATGGTGTCCCCTTTCCCGGCCGATAGGCCCAGGCGACGAGGCGGACGGGGGCCTCGGGCCGGCCCGAGCGGTCGAGCCAGCGGACCTCGACGGTGATCCGCTTGCGCGTCGGGGCGTCCGCGAACGAGGCGACCTTGAGATCCAGGGAGGAGCCGGGGAGGAACCGCGTCGTCGCCTCGGCCATCTTGAGCCCGGCCGGGGGGGCGGACTCGATCTCGGCCCAGGGGCGGGCGGCGACCCGTTCGAGGAGGTTCGCCGCCTCGAAGACGGCCCGCTCCCGACGTTCGGCGGCCCGGCGTTCCAGCGCGACCCAGGCGATGACCTGGGCCGTCACCGCCATCGCCGCGACGAGCAACATCGCGCCGACCGCCATCTCGATCAGGCCGAAACCCCGGCGCCGGCCCGCCCGGGATTCCGCACGGTTCGCGATCATTACGCAAGCCTCTCGATGAGCGTGGTCAGGGGGGAGAAATAGGCCACCGCGATCAGGAAGACCAGGGTGCCGAGGCCGAGCATCGCCAGGACGAAGAGGACTTGCGACCAGACCTGGAGCTGATACCCGAATCGCCGCTCGCCGGTCTCGGCCAGCTCGCGGAGGGCCCAGGGGAGGTTCCCCGCCCGCCTGGCGGCGTCGAGGACCCCGAGATCGCTCGCCGTGAACACCCCGGTCGAGTGCAGGGCCACGGCCCAGTCGATCCCCTGGCTGGCATATTCGGCCGCGCCTTCGAGCTTGTGGCGGACCCATCGCGTCGGATACCACCGGGCCAGGGTCGACAGGGCGGGGACGAGGGGCCGGTCGGCCTCCACGGCGAGGGCCAGGGCCCGGAACACCAGGGCCGCGTGCCGGCGCCGGAACAACCGATCGATCAGCGGGACGTTCATGTTGCCCCAGCCGATGAACACCAGGACCAGGTACACGAGGACCGAAATCTGACCGAGGAGCACCAGCCAGCCATAGTGGACGACGACGTGGGAGAAGCGGAGGATCTTCATGGTGAGGGACGGGAGGTCGACCCCGAAATCGTTGAAGATGGCCTCGAATCGGGGGATCACGAAGTACATGACGAACCCGACCACGTTCTCGCCGAGGAACAAGACCCAACAGAGATAGGCGACCCGCGACCCGAACGTCTGGAGGACCGGCTGGCGCCGACCCCGCAACTCGGCCGCGGCGCGGAGCCCGGCGGCCAGGTGGCCCGACTCGTCGCCCATCCGGATCAAGATCGTCGCCTCCCGGGGGACCACCCGGGGCAAGGCGTCGATGGCCTCGGTCAACGAGGCGCCCCGCTGGAGGAGTTCGGCCAGCGACTCGGTCCAGATTTGGAAGACCCCGGTCACCTGGTCGGAGAACGACGCCACCCCGGGCGCCATCGGCAGCTCCCGGTCGGCCGCCACGGCCATGACCCAGAGCAAGGCATCCTGGTTCGTCGATCGCCGGCGGAGGTGGAGGTAGACGATCGCCCCGATCAGGATCGGCAACGACGGGACCGAGAAGAAACTGATCGTCGAGGTGGTGATCGTCATGTAACCGATGACGAACAGGGTCCAACCGATGAACGCGAAGCGGGTCAGTCGCGTCGCGGCCCAGACCCCGACGAACGCCAGGCCCAGCCCGATCAACACGCCCAGGAGGGCGACCTGGAGGACTTCCTGGCTCTCGGCGACGCCCCGGGCGATCCAGAAGACGACGGCGAAGTAGACCAGCGCGATCATGATGTGCCGGAGGCTGAGCTGTCGGCCGCGCCGGTGCCCGGGCTGCTTCCGCGCCGACGCGGCGAGCCGCTTCGGTGGCTTGTCCCAGCCTTTCGACCTCTGATCGACTTCGATTCCCATCGTGATCCCTTCTCCGCGGCCGGGCGAGGCCGACCCTCAGCCGGACAGATAGCGGATCGTTTGCATCATCGGGATGTAGAGCGAGGCGATGGCGAATCCGACCCACCAGAGGATCAGGAGCAGCAGGCCCATGCCCAGGACGCTCCGGGCGAACTGGGCCTGGGATCGGGTCCGGGCCTCGAACATCTCGCCCGCCAGGCGGAGCGCCTCGGGCAGGCTCCGGTGGATCTCCGACCAGCGGAACAATTGCCCCAGGCCCGAGGGGATTCCGGGCCAGTGCTCCACGGCGACGGAAAGCGGCTGGCCGGCCCCGACGGCCTGGCCCATCCGCCCGCAGGCCTCGGCCAGGTCGGCATCCCGGACCGCCCCGGAGGCCAGTTCCAGCGCGGCCGGCAAGGGGACCTTGGCCTCGATCAGCATGGCGAGCAGGTGGCAAAACTCGGCCAGCGCGGCGAATCGGAGGACCGGGCCGAGGACCGGCACCCGGCAAGCCAGGCGACGGCGCCGGGCCGCGCCCATCCCGGCCCGGGCCGTGACCCAAGCCAGCGCGGCGACCCCGAACGTGGCGAGCAGGACCGTCAACCCGTTCTGGTCGACGAACTTGGCGAGGACGATCAACAACTGGGCCTGTCCCGGCGACGCTTGCGGCCGGGAAAGCAATAAGATGGCGGGGAGGTCGCCCATGAGGCCGCCGACCGCCTGGACCGACAGGTGGCAGATGAATCCCACCAGGACCACCACCGCCCCGAGCGTGACCAGGGGATAGGCCAGCGTGGCCCAGAACTGGCGACGCAACTCCTCGCCGACGCTCGCGGTCCGGACGTACTCGCCCAGGACGTCGGCCAGTCGCCCCGAGCGGGCCCCGGCCAGGACCAGGCCCCGGACGTGGGGCGGGAACCGGCCGATCTTCGAGGCGATCGCCTCATCGAGGGTCCGGCCCGACTCGACCTGGCCGGCCAGGTCGAAGAAGGTCGCCCGGAGGGGCCGCGAGTCCAGCTCCGCCCCGGCGGCCCTCAAGCCCGACGGGAGGGGGAGGCCCGATCGGGTGAGGGCGGCGAGTTGCTCGACCAACTCGGCGAGGTCCCGGCGGGACACCGAGCCCGGGAAGTCGACGGGCCCCTCCTCGACGATCGCGAGCCGCTCGACGGCGAAGCCATCGGCCGCGAGCTGGGCCTCGGCCTGGCCTTTCGTCCCGGCTTCGATCAGGCCGCCGACCCGTCGTCCCTGGTCGTCGAGGCCGGAATAGCGGTAACTGGGCATCGGGGATCGCCTCGGGGGCCAGATCAGTGGGTCGGGATCGCCAGCTCGTCCCAGAGCGCCCTCACGGGGACGAACAGGATCAGGCCGTAGAGCAACACGGCACTCGACCCGAGGGCGAGCATCAAGGCCGTCGGCAACGCCGCCCGGAGCAGGTCGGCCCGGCCCTCGGCGCGGCGGCGATAGGTCGCGGCCGCGTGCCGGAGGGCCGATGGTAAGTCCCCCTGGCGATGACCGGCCGTGACCATCCAGGCGAGCAGGGGGGGGAAGGGGCCTCCCGAGGTTTTGGTCCCGGCCGGGCCGTCGCCCCCGGCGTCGAGGCGGCCGGCGAAGGCGGCGGCCATCGCCCGGAAAGCCCGGTTGCCGGAAGCCTCGCCGGCGAGGCGGACCCCCTCGGCGAGCGGGACGTGATGGTCGACCAGGAGGGCCAGGAGCTGGGCGAAGTTGGCGGATCGGAAGTCGTCCAGGATGCGCCGGACCCCCGGCATCCGCCCCGCCAGCGACCCGACCGGCCCGCCGTCGAGCGACCTGGCCCGGCCCGAGAGGGTCCAACTGGCGGCCAGGAGCAGGAGCAAGATCGGCGGGACCGGGCCCCAGTAGATCGCGAGTTTCCCCACCCAGTCCAGGGCCAGGAGCGACCGGGAAGGAGGCAAGCCGAGCGACCGAAAGCCCGCCTGATACTTCGGGATGATCTCCACCACGAAACCGACGAACAGGCCATAGGCGAGCAAGACCACGATCAAAGGGTAGAGCAAGGCGATCCCCACCGATCGCCGGGCCTCGGCATACCCCCGGGCGAGGGTGGCCATCCCTTCGAGGGCCTCCGCCAGTCGGCCCAACCGGACCCCCGCCTCGACCACGGCCCGGTAGACGTCCGGCATCGCCCGATCGGAATGGGCCAGGGCTGCCGCGAGCGGCTCCCCCTTCGTCAGCCGATCGCCGAGGTCGGACGTGATCGCCCCCAGCCGGCCGCCCAGGTCGCGCCCGGCGTCGATCAACCCTCGTTCCAGCGGGATGCCCGCGCGGACCAGCGCCGCCATCTCGTCGTTGAGGGCGACGAGCTGATCGAGCGTCGCCGCGCCGCCGGCTGGATTGGATGGGTTTCCCGCCACTCTCGTCCCCCCCCTCGTCCGACCTTTTACGGTTGTCATAGGACTATAGTCGACGGCCGGGGCCGCGTCGAGGGGTTGCCCCGGAAACCATCGGAGGGCCGTCAGGGGGCGGGGGTCATCTCGGCGAACCCGAGGACGCGGCGGACCTCGGCGGCCGAGGTCAGGCCCGCCTCGACGGCCCGGCAGGCCCGCTGCCAGCGGTCGGTCATCCCGCCGCGGACGGCCTCGGCTTCGAGGTGGCGGACGTCGGACCGGGCGAGGATCGCGGGGCCGAGGCCGATCGGCTCGGGCTCCAGCCATTCCGCCAGGACCATCCGGCCGCGATACCCGGTCCCCCCGCAGGCCAGGCAACCGACGGCGACCCGGGCCCGATCGACCGGGAGGCCGAGCCGGCTTCGCGGCCCGTCGTCGTCGAGGGCGCAGGCGCAGAGGGTCCGGACCAGGCGTTGAGAGACGATCGCCCGCAGGCCGCTCCTCAACAGATAGGGCTCGATGCCCATGTCCGAGAGCCGGCCGATGGCGCCGGCGGCGCCGCCGGCGTGGAACGTGCTGAGGACCAGATGCCCGGTCAACGAGGCCTGGAAGGCGACCTCGGCGGTCGGGCGGTCGCGGATCTCCCCGACGGCGATCACCTCGGGGTCTTGCCGCAAGAGCGAGCGCAGGCCGGCCTCCAGGGTGAAGCCGGCCGGAGGGTTGACCTGCGATTGGGTCACCCCGGCGACGGCGACCTCGACCGGATCTTCGAGCGTCACCAGGTTGCGTCGCCCCTGGTTCGACTCGACCAGCTCGCGGAGGCAGGCATAGAGCGTGGTGGTCTTGCCGCCGCCGGCCGGCCCGGTCAGGAGGATGGCGCCGGAGGTTTCGCCCAGGGCCCGGGCGAGCCCCGCGCGGAGGTCTTCGGGGAGCCCGAGGTCCGCCAGCCGGAGGAATCGCCCCGAGGCGGCGAACAGGCGGACGACCGCTTTCTCGCCGTGGAGGGTCGGGAAGGTGCTGACCCGGACCTCGCCGTCGCCCGAAGCCCCCCGGACCCGCCCTTCCTGGGGGACGTCGGTCCGATACGTCAGGAGGTCGGCCAGGACCTTGAGCCGGGCGACCACGTTCGGCGCCAGGTTCGCCGGCAACAAGCCCGTCAGCCGGAGCACCCCATCGATCCGCCAGCGCATCTCCAGGCCGGCCGGGGTCGGGAGCAAGTGGACGTCGCTGGCCGAAGCGGCGCGGGCCGTGGCCAGGATCAGGTCGACCACCTCGACCGCCGCGTTGGGGCCGGCAAGCTTGAGGGTCGCCAGGCGGTCGCGGAACGCTTCGCCGGGATCGCTTGACATGATCGCCTGGTTCGGGGGCGCAAGAAGAGACCCCGGCGCCAGGCCGGGGTCCGTGCCAGGGGACGGCTCCGCCTCGATCACTTCGACTTGCGTTCATTCACCATGACGAACATGAGCTGCTTTTCCTTGGTCTTGAATTCCGTCGGCATCTCGCCGCCGGGGAGGGCGTAGATGAGCCGGACAGTGTCGCCCTTCTTCTCGATCAACCCCTTGGCCACCATGTCGCCACCCGCGTCCTTACCCTTGGGGGTGTAGGGGGTGATCTTGCTGGTCATCGTGATCTTCCAGGGGGTCGAGGTGGTGTCGACCTTGTAGGTCTGGGCGTAGACTTCCTTCTTCTCCTTGTCGAGGACGATGATGGCGTCGTCGGCGAACCGGACGGTGGTCCCGGCGAGGCGATCGGCGGGCTCCTTGTCGCCGTACTTCTCGCCGGAAACGATGGTGTAGGCGCCGAGCAACTCCTCGGGCGCGCTCTTGGTGTTCGGCTGGTCCGGTTGCTGGGCGAGGACGGCCGAGGGGGTCGCCAGGAGGCAGGCGGTCAGTCCAAGGATCGCATGGATTCGCGTCATCGTCGGATTCTCCCGGGCGGATTGGAGGCCGCGAACGGCGGCCGAAGCCCCATCCCGGCAAGTCCGATGCCGCCCGCTCAATCCCGGCCGTTGGGGGCGACGATCGCGGCGTAGAAGCTGGGGCGACGGTCGGCGATCCGGTCCAGCTCGTATTTGCCGGGGACGCGGACCAGCCGCTTCCGGCGGGCGAGGGCCGGGTCGACCTCGGCATGGAGGATCGTCTCCTCGGTCGGGCCGGCCATCGCCAGGATCTCGCCGCCGGGCCCGGCGATCGAACTCCGGCCGGCGAACGAGCACCCGCGCTCCTCGCCCACGCGATCCACGGCCATCACGTAGACCACGTTCTCGATCGCCCGGCAGGCCGGCAGGTGCTCGGCCGTCGTGGTCGACTGGACTGGCCAGTTCGTCGGCAGGACTAGGACGTCGGCGCCGAGGAGGGTCAAGACTCGCCCGGTCTCGGGAAATGTGCCGTCGTAGCAGATATGCATCCCGACGCGGACGCCCCCCGCGTCGAGGACCGCCAACGGCCGGTCCCCGGGGGTGACGAAGCGGTCAACCCCGAGGAACGGCAGGTGGATCTTCCGATAGGTGCCGACCACCCCCCCCGGCCCGATCAGGGTGGCGACGTTGTAGAGGCCATCCCCGTCGCGCTCCAGCAGGCCCAGGACGGCGAACGCACCCGCCTCGGCGCAGGCCGCGGCCAGTTCCCGGGTCGAGGGGCCGGGGATCGGCTCCGCGTGGGACATCGCCTCGTCCCGGGACTCGAAGCCGTAGCCGGTCAAGGCGCACTCGGGGAACACGACCAGCCGGGCCCCGGCGGCCGTCGCCTCGCGGAATCGGCGGAGGATGGCCTTGAGGTTGGCATCCACCTCGCCGATCCGAGGCTCCATCTGGACGGCGGCGACCCGGATCGGGGACGTGGCGGCGGACATGGGGCGGGATCTCCGGGGCTGCACTCGCGAAAAGCGTCGACGCATCCGGTCCCGGTCGGGACGGCCGGGATCATTCCACGTTCAGGACGTCGCCCTTGAGGTTGACCTCGCATTCGCGGATCTTCCCGGCCTTGGTCTTGCCACGGATCTCGTAAATTTCCTGGCCCTGATACTGCCCACGGTAAGCCGAATCGAACTGGACGTCGGATAATTTGTCCTTGGCGGCCTTGAGCAGGGCCGGGGGGACCTTGTCGATGGGAACCACCTCGTTGTCCTTGTCGCCGCCGCCGCCGCAGCCGGGGGCCGAGAGGAGGCCGATCGCGATCCAAAGGCGCCGATTTCGCTTCATCCGATCCCTCCGAGGGGTCGTTCAATAATCGCCCGAGACCGGCTCGCCGCCCGCTCGGGTGGCCAGGGCGCGGTAGGTCTGATGACTCATCGTCGCCTTGAGGAAGGCAACATGGCCGTCGGCGAACAGGAAATGGACCCCCGGTCCGGCGTGGGTGCTGTAGAACTGGTTGACGTCGCCGTTCGGGTCGCCCGGCCCTTTGCGTTCGCCGGCGTGGCCGAGGATCATCCCGGGGGCGGTCTCGGTCCGGGGCCGGCCGATCCCGTCGCCGTCGCCGGGGGCTGGGAACAGGATCGCGCCGGTGACGGAGCCGACCCAGGTGGCCTCGCCCAGCTTGTGCGACCGCTCGCCCGCGGCGATCGTCTGCGAGGTCCCGTCGGTGATGTCGCGGAGGCCGACCCGGGAATCGCGGAAGAACAGGCCGTCGCCGTCGACCCCTGGCTCGCCCGTGCCGAACATCCCGACATAATTGGCGGGGGCCACCTCGCAGATCACCCGGGTCGGGGTCCCGCCCGGATCGCGGGTCATGGCCTCCCACGCCGGCTTGACCGAGTCCGACGGGCAGAGGAGCACGGCGAAGGTCGTCGCCCGGCTCGTGCCGTTCGACGGCTCCTCGATCGATCGATTGAAGTTGAGCGACGCGAAGGTGGGCGATTGTTCGAGTTGGGGCAACAGCATGGCCGCCCAGCCCCAGCCGGGGCCGGCATCGTCGCCCGTCGGGGAAACCTGCGCGACGTACCCGGGCGGGAGCACCGCGGCGGATGACTCGTAGTTGGCCATGGCGAGCCCGATCTGCTTCAAGTTGTTGATGCACTGGGACCGACGGGCCGCTTCCCGGGCCGCCTGCACGGCCGGCAACAGCAGGGCGACCAAGAGGGCGATGATGGCGATGACGACCAGCAGCTCGATCAGCGTGAAACCGGCCCGGTTCCACGACCCCCGGGTCCATCGAGAAATCTTGACACGCCTCATGGCGATCCCAGGGCGACCGGCGATCATCTCACGCCCCTTTTTCAATCAGCTTTCCAAGAGGCAACCAGACGCGAGTCGATTGTAAGATCTTCGACCGTCGAAGACAAACCCGCGCCGGACGGTTCCGGAGGATCGACGGGCCGGGTCGATCGGGGAGGGTTTGCGGCGATCATTCGGGGATGCTAGTCTGACTCTCCCCCCTGGCAAGTCGCGAGGGGGGCGACGCGGGCCGTCCCGCCATCCGCCGAGGAGACACCGATGACGAAAACCCTGGTCTGGGGCGTGGCCGCCCTGTTCGGCCTCTTGCTGCTGGCCGGTCCCGCTTCCTCCGCCCGGGCCGCCGAGCTGAAGGTGGGCGACAAGATGCCCGAGTTCACCCTGAAAGCGTCCGACGGCAAGACGTACAGTTCGGCCGACTTCGTGGGCAAGAAGGGCGTCGTGATCGCCTGGTTCCCCAAGGCGTTCACCGGCGGCTGCACGGCCGAATGCAAGTCGTTCCGGGCCAACGGCGAGGCCCTCAAGGCCTCGCGCGTCGCTTACTTCACCGCCAGCGTCGACACGCCCGAGAAGAACGCCGATTTCGCCAAGTCGCTCGACCTCGATTACCCGATCCTCAGCGACCCCGAGAAGAAGGCCGCCGAGGCGTTCGGCGTGCTGTCCGAGAAGGGGTACGCCAACCGCTGGACCTTCTACGTCGACAAGGAAGGCGTCATCAAGGAGATCGACAAGAAGATCAACAACCCCCAGGCCGGCGTGGACGTCGCCGCCAAGGTCAAGTCGCTGGGCATCGGCGGCTGAACCGGGAAGACGGAGTCGAGGACCCGGGGCGAGCCGCGCGGTTCGCCCCGTCCCGACCGCGGCGCGGGATCAAGCCGGGCGCTGGAGGTCGGCCCAGCGGCCTTTCAGCTCGCCGAGGATGCGCCAGAACAGCGGGCTGTGCATCCGCCCCGGGACCCGCCCGCAGGCGCGGCCCCGGAACGCATCGGGCTCGGTGTATTCGAGGTGATGCGCGACCTCGTGGAGGAAGGTGTCGAACAGTTCTTCGAGGGGGCGACGCCCCGCCTCGCGGTCGATCGCGTAGACCCGGACCAGCCGCCGGGTCTTGTAATAACCCCCGAGGACCCGCCGAGTCGGTCGGGCGTTGATGTCGACCGCGAACGGCACCTCGGAGGCGTGGACCCGATCGAGCCGATTCCGGAACAACCGGCCCAGGGCCTCGACCGGCGGTTCGAAGAGCTTGCCGAACGGATCGGCGACCGGCCCCGCCGCCGGTGCGGGGGCCCTCGACTCGACGACCAGCCGCCCGCCGTGCCGCCCGGCTTGCTCCGACAGGTGGCCGAGGTCGAAGGCCCCGGGGTCGATCAATTGCCGCCCCCCGTTGGGGTGGACGAGCCAGTACCGCTCGGTCATGGGCCGATCTCGCGACGGGCGGTGGGGCGAACGGGGCCCGGGACCGAGGCCCGGAAGGAGGCTCGGCCCTCGGCCACGGCGATCCTATCATATCACGCCGGGCCGGGAGTTCGAGGACCGCGCGGCTCCGGCGGCTCCCCGCTCCTCGATCAAGCCCCGGGACGCCAGCGCTCCAGGCCGAGGGCCTCGATCGCGTGATCCAGGGTGGCCACCCGCTTCGCCCCCGGGGTGGTGACGGGATTCGGCGATCCGGGCGGGAGGTCCAGCGGCGCCACGAGCAAGATCGGGTCGGCCGGGGGCGCCCCCGGCGCCTTCGGTGCTCCTCCCTGGCCCTTGACGACGTAGGGATGGCCCGGCCCGAAGCCGCCGATGGCGAAGTTGGCGGTGAGGATGGGGTTGATCGGCTTCTCGATGTTCGGGGCGCCCCACGGCATGACCCGATAGGCGTTGGTGATCGGGTCGAGGGCATAGAACGTCGAATTGCTCGGCCGATAGACCGCGAGGTTGGCGTGCCCGTTCCCGAAATAATCGCCCGCGACCGGCACGTCGCCGACGCCGCCGAAGGCCTTGGAGTAGACCGACGGACCGCCCACGGTGAAGAGGGCGTAATACGTCTGGTTGCTCGGGCGGTAGACGGCGATATCGGCGTGCCCCACCCCTTCGTAATCGGCGGGGACGGGGAGGTCGCCCGCCACCCCCCAGGTCACGGTCTTGGTGGCGCCGGTGACCGGGTCGAAGATGGTGAACGTGGCGGTGCTCGGGTGGAACACGGCGAGGTCGGCGTGGCCGTTCCCGAAGTAGTCGGCGGGGACCGGGATGTCGCCGGGGACGCCGAGCTGGTGGGCATAAAAGGCGTTCGTCGACGAGTCCAGGACGTAGAACGTCGCGTCGCCCGGCCAGAAGATGGCGACGTCGGCCTTGCCGTCGCCGTCGTAGTCGGCGAGTACCGGGATCGCCCCGGGCGCCCCCCACTGGACGCCGGCGACGGCGTTGGTCGCGGGGTCGAGGAAATAGAACGACGACGAGCTGGGCCGGAAAACGGCCAGGTCGCCGTGCCCATCGCCGAAGTAGTCGCCCGAGATCGGCACGTCGCCGGCGATCGCCCAGTTCCTCGCGTAGATGGTCCCGCTCGTCGGGTTCTGGAGGTAGAACGTGTTTTCACTCGGCCGGAAGATCCCGACGTCCGTCCGGGAGGTCCCGAAGTAGTCGCCCGGCGTGGCGCGGATGGTGAGGGAGAACGGCGGGCTCGCCGGCCCGACGTTGCCGGCGACGTCGGTTTCGCGGACGCGGATGGCGACCGAGCCGTTCGGCAAGGCCGTCGCGGGCTGGAGAAGATACGAGCCGTCGGTCGCCGATGCCGTCGTCGAGGCGAAGACGGAACCGTCGGGGGCCAGCCAGTCGACCTTGCCGCCCGGAGACCCCGTCCCGACGATCCTCGGCCGGCGGACCGCCGTCATCCCGTCGCCCGGGACGCCCGTGTCGTCCGCCCCGAGCAGGCCCGGGGCGTTCAAGGTCGTGGGCTTGGTCAGGATCACCAAGGAGATGGCGAGGCCCGTCGCCCCGAGATTGCCCGCCGCGTCGATCGCCACCGCCTTGAGCGAATACGTCCCGTCCGCCAGCCCCGCCGCGATCGGGATCGTGTACGAGCCCCCGGCCGAGGCCGTCGCCGAACCGAGCACCGCGCCCGAGGCATTCACGATCTCGACCGTGAGCCGGGGACCGGCGGCGACGACCAGTCGCGGCTGCTTGTTGCTGGTGATGTTGTCGCCGACCACGCCCGAATCGTCGGCCGCGAGCAGGGTGGGGGCCGTCGGCGCGGCCGGAGGGGTCGCCAGGATCGTCAGGCGGAACGGCGCGCCCGGGGGGCCGATGTTCCGGGCGAGGTCGACGGCCCGGGCGCTCACGAGGTAGACGCCGTCGCCCAAAGGTTGGGCCGGGACGATGGAGTAAGACCCGTCGCCGGCCGCGACGGCCGAGCCCAGGATCGAGCCCGTCGCGGTGACGATCTGGACCGTGTCCCCGGCCGGCGCCGTCCCGACCAGGCGCGGGTTCCGGACGTTCGTGATCCCGTCGCCGAGGCTCCCGGAGTCGTCGCTCGCCAGGAGGGCCGGGGCGGGGGGGGCCGCGGGGGAGGTCGTCAGGATCGTCACCGACGTCGAGGCGCCGGCGGGCCCGGGCGTGCCCGCTGGCGTGACCTGGGTCGCCGTATACAGGTAGGTTCCTTGCGGGACCGGCCCCGGGTCCTGGATCGCCCCCGGCCCGACTCGCTGGCCGACGACGACCCCGTCCCGGAGCAAGCGGACGGTGTTGGCCGGGTCGGCCTGGTTCACGTCGAAGATCGGGGAGGTGTTCGAAGTCGTGGTGCCCGAGCCGGTGATGCTCCCGGGCTCCAAGATCGGCGCCCCCGGGGCTGGCGGCGGCGGCGCCTGGGCGACGAGGCGGGCGACGAAGACGCCCGACGTCGCGGACGTCGGCAAGGTCGTCGTCCCGAAGCCGATCGAGCCGCTATAAGTCCCGGTGATCGCGACCGCCCCCGGGGCCGAGGCCGCGACTCCCAAGGCCCCGTTCGCGTTCGCCTGGCCGGCGTGGACCGCGTATTGGAGGTTGCCGCCGGAATCCAGCCCGGCGACGAACACATCGGTGTATCCCACGCTCGTCAGGTTGTCGACGCCCGCGCCCGGGTCGAAGTCCACCGTCCCCCGGAACGAGCCGGCGACGTGGAGGTTGCCCGGACCATCCACGGCGATCCCCGAGCCCACGCCCCATCCGTCGGGGCCGACGAAACCCCGGGCCCATTGTTCGTTGCCGCCGGGGTCGAGCTTGACGACGAAGGGGTCGAACGAGGTCCCCGCCGTCAGGCTGTCGGGACTCGCCCCGGTCCCGAAGTTGACGGTGCCGGAGAAGGTCCCGGTCGCGAAGATGTTGCCCGCGGGGTCGACGGCCACGGCGTTGGCCGAGTCGTAGTCGGCCGATCCCCAGGAGCGGGCCCAGAGGAGGTGGCCCGTCGCGTCGAGCTTCCAGACCACGGCGTCATTCGACCCCGCGGCGACCAGGGCGGGATTTCCCGAGAAGGCCACCGTGCCGGCGATGAAACCGGCGGCGACGAGGTTGCCCGAGGCGTCGCGGGCCAGGCCCCGGCCGCCGGCGTTCGAACCCGGATTCCCCCGGGTCCCGACCGCCCAGACGAACTGGCCGCCGGCGTCGAGGTGGGCGACGAACGCCTCGGACGCCCCGGTCGCCGCGAGCGTGGTGGCCCCGAAGGTCGCCCCCTGGGCGTAGGAGCCGGCGATCACGGCCCCGCCCGAGCCATCGGGGACGACGGCGGACGCCGAGTCGTCGCCGCCATTCCCGACGACGTCGCGGGCCCAGGCGAGGTTCCCCGACCCGTCGAGCTTGGCGACGAACGCTTCGGAGCCATTCGGGCTGGCCAGCTCGGCCACGTTCAGGCCGGAGCCGAAATCCACCGTCCCGCTGAACGAGCCGGCGACGAGGATGTTTCCCGACCCGTCGACCGCCAGCGACGACCCCTGGCCGACGGCGTAGGTGGTGGGCCGGCCGGTCGCGGTGGTCGCGAGGCCGGCGAAGGTCCGGACCCAGAGCAGCGACCCGATCGGCGAATAGTCGGCGACGAACGTGTCCTGGGTGTTGTTGGTCGTGAAGGTCGAGCCCGACGAGCGGGGTTCGAAGCCGACCGTCCCCCGGAACGAGCCGGTGACGACGGTATTGCCCGCGGGATCGGTCGCCACGGCGTTGGCGTGGATCGCCGAATACTTGCCGGTCGCCCCGAGCCCGAGGGCCGACGGATAGCCGACCGTCCAGAGGCCGGACGGCAGGGCCCGACCCTCCAGGAGCTCGACCCGGGGTCGCCCCACGTTCGAGCGGCGCAGCCTCGTGGATTGATGTCTCGCCATGACCCATCCCGTCGTCCCGACGCCCCGGATCTCCCGTCATCACCCGAAGGTGATCTAGGTCGGGGCGGGGGAGGATGCAAGTCGGCCGTCGGGATCGCCGGCGCGGCGGTCGAGCGAGGTTTCAGGCCGTCGCGGCGATCCGGTCGAGTTCCTCCTCGTCGATGATCGGGATCTTCAACGCCTTGGCCTTTTCGAGCTTGCCGCCGGCGTCGGCGCCGGCGAGGACCATCGTGGTCGACTTCGACACCGAGCCGGTCACCTTGCCCCCGAGCCGCTTGATGATCGCCTCGGCCTCCGGCCTGGTCCGGTGGGCGAGGGTCCCGGTCAGGACGATCGTCTTCCCCGCCAGCGGGAGCCGGCCCGAGGCCGCCGCCGCCGGGCGGACCGGCGCCGGCTCGACCCCCTCGGCCCGGAGGTCGGCCAGGAGCCGGCGGTTGGCCTCGTCCTGGAAGAAGTCGAACACGCTGACGGCGACGACCGGGCCGATCTCGGGCACCCCTTCCAGGTCGGCCAGGCTCGCCCCCGCGAGGGCGTCGAGGGTCGCGAACCGGGCGGCCAGGACTTCGCCGCTCCGGGTCCCGACGTGGCGGATCGTCAGGCCCGTCAGGAATCGGTCGAGCGGCCGGGTCTTGCTCCCGAGGAGGGCGTCGACGAGGTTCTGGGCCGATTTCTTGCCCATCCGATCGAGGTCGGCGAGCGTCGCCGCGTCGAGCCGGTAGAGGTCGGCCAGGCTCTTGACCAGCCCGGAATCGACGAGCTGGGCGATCAACTTCACGCCCAGGCCTTCCACGTCCATCGCGTCGCGGTGGGCGAACCAGCGGATCGACTCCTTGAGCTGCTCGGGACAGGCCGAGGCCGGGTTCGAGCACCGGAAGTCGACCCCGTCCGGCTCGCGCTCGACCGGGGCGCCGCAGCTCGGGCAGGTCGTCGGGAAGACGAAGGGGACCTCGGTCCCGTCGCGGGCTTCAATCTCGACGCGGACGACCTGGGGGATGATCTCGCCCGCCTTCTGGATCACGACCGTGTCGCCGACCCGGACGTCTTTCCGCGCGATCTCGTCGGCGTTGTGCAGGCTGGCCCGCTTGACCGTCGTTCCCGCCAGGGGGACCGGCGCCAGGTCGGCCACCGGGGTCAGCTTGCCGGTCTTGCCGACCTGCACGCCGATCTGGAGGACCCGCGTGACCGCCTGCTCGGCCGCGTACTTGTAGGCGATCACCCACCGGGGGCTCTTGCTCCGCGTGCCCAGCCGTTCGCGCTGGTCGAGGGCGTCGACCTTGATGACCAGGCCGTCGGTCTGGAAGTCGAGGTCGTTCCGGAGGGCCTGCCAGCGTTCGGCGTGGGCGATCACCTCGTCGATCGTCCCGTACAGGGCGTTGCGTGGGCTGATCGGGATGCCCCACCCCTGGAGCCGGCCGAGGATCTCGGAATACGACCCGGCCTCGATCCCGCGCGTCTCGCCCAGGCCATGCGCGACGAACTTCAGGCGGCGGAGGGCGCAGAGCCGGGAGTCGAGCAGCTTCAACGACCCGGCCGTGGCGTTCCGCGGATTGGCGAACGGCGGCTCCTCGGCGGCGGCCCGGACCTCGTTCAACCGGACCAGCTCGGCGTTGGTCATGTAAACCTCGCCGCGGACCTCCAGGACCGCCGGCGGCGGGCCGACCAGGGCCATCGGGATGCCCCGGACCGTCTTGAGGTTGGCCGTGACGTCGTCCCCCCGCTCGCCATCCCCACGGGTGGCCCCGAGGACGAACCGGCCGCCCTCGAATCGGAGCGACACGGCCACGCCGTCGACCTTCAACTCGACGGCGTAGCGGACGACCTCGCCGGGCGTCAGGCCCTTGCGGACCCGGGCGTCCCACTCGCGGACCTCGTCGAAGTCATACGTGTTCTCGATCGAGAGCATCGCGACGGCGTGCGTGACCGTCGCGAATCCTTCGAGCGGCCGGCCCCCGACCCGCTGGGTCGGGCTGTCGGGGGTGACGAGGTCCGGGCGGCGTCGTTCCAGGTCTTCGAGCCGCTTCAAGAGCCGGTCGTATTCCCCGTCGCCGATGACGGGGGCGGCGTCGACGTAATAGAGCCGGTTGTGCCGCTCGATCTCGGCCCGGAGGGTCCCGATCTCCGTTTCCTCGTCCCCGTCGATCAAGCGAGCCTCCCCCCGGATCGCATCGAGGCGGTCGATCGGGACCGTTCCGGATGGCGGGCCTCAAGCCCCGTCGAAGACCCAGTTCGACCCCGCGATCGCGTAATCGACGATCTCGCCGGGCTGGAACCAGAGCGCCATCTCGCGCTGGGCCGATTCCGGGCCGTCGCTCCCGTGGAGGAGGTTGTTCTGCTTGCTGATCGAGAAATCCCCCCGGATCGTCCCCGGGGCCGCCGCCGTCCCGTTGGTGGCGCCGAGCATGGACCGGACGACGGCGATCGCCTCGTTCCCTTCGAGGACCCCGACGACCACCGGCCCGCCGGTGATGAAGTCGATCAGGCCGGCGAAGAACGGCTTGCCCTTGTGCTCGCCGTAATGCTGCTCGCCCAGGTCGCGGCCGACCTGCATGAGTTTCAGGGCGGCGACCCGCAACCCCCTGGCTTCGAACCGCTGGAGGATCTGGCCGACGAGCCGGCGCTGGACGCAGTCGGGCTTGAAGATGATCAGGGTGCGTTGCATGGCGAGATCGTCCCTTCGCGGCGGTCGAGGCGGGTGGTCCGGGTCGAATGCTTCTCCGAGCCCGTCGGCGGGCGGATGCGTAGTTTAGTCGTCCATTCGCCCGGGTTCAATGTCAGCTCCGCCCGAGGCCAGGGTCGATCGGTCCTTCAAGCGAGGCCGGGAGAGAGATGGTGAATTGCAGGGATCTCAGATTTCGGGGGGCCGATTCCCCTTCGTCCCGAGGCCGTCCGAAATTCGAGATGCTTGCAATCTGCCCTTCCACGAACGGACCGATCGAACCTGCTCCCCAGAGCGGGCAACGGGCCTCGTTATCTGACGTGGTGGCGCCGGGACCGTGATTGATCCTGGACGCCCTTGACGAACGACGAGCCGGCTCGTCTAATGGGTGGCATGGCCGAAGTGGCGGAATTGGCAGACGCGCTAGGTTCAGGTCCTAGTGGGCTTAACGGCTCGTGGAGGTTCAAGTCCTCTCTTCGGCACTGGCGAGCCAAGGGCTTGCGGCGAGGGCCGCAAGCCCTTTCCTCTTGAGCGATCGAACGACCCCCGATCGGCCGCGCGACGCAACGACAAGGAAGCCCCCGCTCCCTCCCAATCCGGCGAGTCCAGCTCAGGTCCGGCATCAACGAGCGAGTCTATCCGTCGCCATGCACGCCCAACCATCGACCGATCATCCGCCCGGGGAAGGTCTGACGCATGGCGACCCCCTGGCGCGGCTCGAAGAAGTGATCGAGCACGCGTCGCACCCGTTGCCGGCGCAGGGGCCGATCACCGTCTTCATCGATCACAATACCCTCCACGGCACTGAGGCCGACGAACTGCTCGTCGGCGGCGCGGTGGATGCCAACGTGCCGGTCGGGATCGGCGTCCTCGTCGCCTCCGCGTTCAACGGGATCGCCGTGCTCGCGCCTACTTCCTGCCCTTCACCGGCGCCCGCCATGTGTCGACGGTCTTTTTGGGGATCGGCCCCCGCGAACGGGTCGCGGTCCTGATCCTCGGCGGCTCCTTCCCCCAACCGGGGGTCGCGACCCGCGAGCGCGCGGCCGGGGAATTCTTGAGCGATCGGCGGAAACGTGGCTTCGAAGTCCCCCTAGACCGTGGCGATCAACGCCGCCAAGCCCCACCCGGCGGAGAACGGCCCCCTCGATGAACTCCATCGATTACATCTACCGCTTCGACCCCGAGAACCCGTCGGCGAAGCCGCTCCCACGGGACGCGGAAGCGGCGCGGAAGGTCCTGGAAGACGGCAACCGGATGTTCTCGCAGTGGATGGAAAGCTGCCGGACCAGCACGCTGTCGACGGGAGGGCCGCGCTACGTCGTGTCGTGCAACGCCCTCGAAGTGGGGATGCTGCGGACCCAGGGCGAGATGCCCAAGCAGATGCCCTTCGCCGTGGTCGTCGGCTGCTCCGACGCCCGGGTCCCCACCGAGATGCTGTTCGGCCAGGGGTTCAACGACCTGTTCGTCATCCGGGTGGCGGGCAACGTCCTGGGCGACGTGTGCGTCGGGAGCATCGACTTCGCCTTGAACGGCCTGAGCGAGAGCGTCCGGGTGGTCGTCATGCTCGGCCACAGCGGTTGCGGGGCGGTCACCGCGGCCGTCGACGCCTACCTCCGCCCGGTCAAATTCTGGTCGAAGCCGATCTCGCCGATGCTCCGGTCGCTGACGCAACGGATCTTCGTCTCCGTCCGGGAAGCGGCCAACGGGTTCGAGGAAGTCTGGGGCCGCGACGCGGCGAACATGCCGGGCTACCGCGAAGCCTTGATCGAGGCCTCCGTCTGCGTCAACGCCGCGCAGGCGGCCTTCGCCCTCCGCCAGGAGGTCGAGGAACGCGGCAAGTGGGAGATCGAGGTCCTCTACGGCGTCCACAACATCCGCAATCATCAGGTCTGCATGCCGGTCGACCCGTCGTCCCCCCGCTCGGACGAGAACGTCCGCCTCGCCCACGCGCCGACCAACCCCAAGGAATTCCACGTCCTCGCCGTCCAGATGGCCCAGATCTTGAAACCTCGCCCCACCCCGGACGTCGAGGCGGTCCCGCCCCTGGCCCAGGCCGATGATCCCGGCCCGGCGAAGTGAGGAGTCGAGGCGGCGACCCGGGCTTGACCCCTGGCGTCGGGCCCGGGCTCCGGGAATAATGGCGCGACGTCGAACGAGCCAAGTTGATCCCGGAGTTCGCCACCCCCGAGGGGCTTCTCATGGACCGATCCTTCCCCTTCCCGCGTCGCGCCTTCCTCCGATCCGGGGTCGCGGCCGGCGCCCTGATCCCGATGGCCGCCCCGGGCGCGGTCGCGCTCGCCCAGGCCCCGACGCCGGGAGATCGGCCCGACCCGTGGTCCGGGCTGAAGGTGGGCGTCGCCACCTACAGCCTGAGCAAGCTACCTCTCGACGCGGCGCTGACCATCCTCCGCCGGGTGGGGGTCGGGCACGTCTCGATCAAGGATGTCCACCTGCCGCTCAAGAGCACCGCCGAGCAGCGGCGAGCGGTGGTCGCGAAATTCCGGGCCGCCGGGATCGTCCCGCTGAGTTGCGGGGTCATTAGCCTGACCGACGACCCGGCCGACCTCCGGAACGCCTTCGAGTATGCCCGGGACGCCGGCCTGCCCACCGTCGTCGCCAAGCCGACGCGGAAGTCGCTGCCGGCCGTCGATGCCCTGGTCAAGGAGTTCGACCTCAAGCTCGCCATCCACAACCACGGGCCCGAGGATAAAGTCTGGCCCTCGCCCCTCGACGTCTGGGAGGCGATCCAGTCGTTCGATCCCCGGATCGGCCTCTGCATCGACGTCGGGCACACCGCCCGCTGCAAGGTCGACCCCGCCGAGGCGATCCGCAAGTGCTCCGCCAGGCTTTACGACATCCACCTCAAGGACCTCGACTCGACCGAACCGAACGCCCGGAACATGGAGGTCGGGCGGGGCGTCCTCGACATCGCGGGAATCCTCCGCGCCCTGCTCGACGTCAAGTTCGCCCACCACGTCGGCCTGGAATACGAGAAGGACATGAACGACCCGCTGGCGGGCATGGCCGAGAGCATCGGCGACATCCGCGGGACCCTGGCGGGCCTCCGGCGGGCCTGACCCGATCCCTTTCCCACCGCGTCCCGAACCGAGACGAACCCCATGATCCGTCGATGCCTCACGCCGCTGCTCGTCGCGTTGCTCGGTGCCGCCGCCGTCGCGGGCAACGACCCGCCCAAGCCGGCGCCGATCGTCCTGGACGAGGCCAACCTGGCCAAGCTCCGCGAGGTCGCCTTCGAGGCGGCCCGCGAAGGGGACGTGAAGGCGTTGTCGGCCTATTTCGAGATCGGACAGCCGGTCGACGTGGCGAACAAGCGGGGCGACACCTTGCTGATCCTGGCCGCCTACCACGGCCACGAGGACGCCGTCCGCGTGATCCTCGCCCGGCCCAAGGTGCCGGTCGACGCGCGGAACAAGATGGGCTTCACCGCGACGACGGGGGCGGCGTACAAGGGCTATGTCGGGATCGTCAAGATGCTGGCCGAGAAGGGGGCGGACCTCAACGCCGCCAACGATCGCGGGCAAACGCCGCTCATGTTCGCCGCCCTGTTCGGCCGGGTCGAGGTCGTCCGCTTCCTGGTCAAGTCCAAGGTCGACCTCGGCAAGCGCGACGAACGGGGCCGGACGGCCTTGTCCCTGGCGCGCGATCAGGGCAAACGCAACGCCGCCGTGATCGCCCTGTTGGAGGAGGCGGAGAAGGCCCGCCCCTGATCGTCGAGGATCGGGACGACGCCCCCTTCCGGGCCCGCCGGGCGGCCTTGGCGTTGGCCACGATCGGCTTGCCCGACCGGGAGCCGTCCTTCTTCCTGGCGTCGGTCGCCTCCGTTGTCGGCGAACATTCGGTCCCGGATCGCCGCCTTGACAGGTCGAGAATGGCCGATTATTCTCAACAAGTCGGCGAAGATCCGCCGCGTCCGGTCCCACCCAACGCCGCTGTAGCTCAGTTGGTAGAGCGACGCTTTCGTAAAGCGTAGGTCCTCGGTTCGAGTCCGAGCAGTGGCTTCTTCCCCTCCGCCGGCGGATCGATCCGTTTAGCCGAGTTTCGCCCAGAGCTTCTCGAACGTCGCGGCGAAGGGGGCGACCAGGCGCGGGTCGTCGGTGACGATCAGGTTCTCCTCGTTGTCGCGGGCCGCCCCCCGGGTCCAGTTGTAGCTGCCGGTGAGGAGCGTCGCCCCGTCGAAGAGGGCGAACTTGTGGTGCATGTGGAATGGGCTCCGGTCGACCCGGACCGTGAGGCCCGCCCGCTCGAACCGATCGACGTCCGAGCCCAGGTCTTCGGCCTTGGCGTCGTCGCTGATGATCCGGACCGCCACGCCCCGGCGATGGGCCGCGAGCAAGGCGTCGGCCAGGCGGTCGTCGGTGATCGTGAAGACGCACACGTCGATCGACTTCCCCACGCGGCCGATCCGGCCCTCGATCGCCCGCGGGCATTCCTCGCCCGGGCTGAAATGGGCCTCGGCCGTCCCCCCGGCGGGCCCCGTCGGTTTGGCGGCCCGGGTCGCCTCGGTGACGCCTTCGAGCCAGTCGAGGACCGCCCCTTCCGTCGGATTCGGCAAGGCGTCGCGAGCCAGTTCGAACGCCCGGCGGCGGACGGCCAGTCGGTCCGCGCCCGGGTCGCTCAGGATCTGGCCGAGGGCCTGCCGCTCGGCCCGGGAAAACTTCCGGTCGTCGAGGGTTTGGGCGAGCCAGGCGTCGATTTCTTGCGGGGTCATGAGCTGATCCTTCCCGAGGTCCGACTGTCGTTTTCCGCCGGGGCCCAGTTCTCGGCCAGGTGACGGCGGGCCAGTTCGTGCGTCGCGGCGAGGGCGGCGCGGACGGCGGCGAGACTGGTGCCGACGTATTTCTCGACCACCGCCGCGGCGATCTCGAACGCCACGACGTTCTCGACGATCACGCTGGCCGCCGGCACGGCGCAGACGTCGGACCGCTCGTAGGTGGCGGGGCGGGGCTGCTTGGTCGCCAGGTCGATCGAAGGCCCCCGGGCGGCGAGGGTGCTGATCGGCTTCTTCGAGGCGCGGACGACGATCGGCTCGCCGTTGGAGGTCCCGCCCTCGATCCCGCCGGCGTTGTTGGTCGGCCGGCGGAAGCCGTGGCGGCGGTCGTCGGGCGGGGGGTCGGCCTCGTAGGCGATCGGGTCCATCACCCGCGAGCCGGGGCGACGGGCGGCCTCGGCGCCGAGGCCGATCTCGACCCCCTTGATCGCCTGGATCGACATGACGGCCAGGGCCAGGCGGGCGTCGAGCTTCCGGTCCCACTGGGCATGGCTGCCCAGGCCGATCGGGCAGCCCAGGACCACGGCCTCGACCACGCCGCCCAGGGTGTCGCCGGCGGCCTTGGCCGCGTCGATGGCGGCGACGATGGCCGGGTCGGACTCCGGGGCCAGGGTGTAGACCGGGCTGGCGTCGCGGGTCGCGGCGTCGAAGGGATGGTCGGGCCAGGTCGGGGCCTCGATGCCGCCCAGCTCGCGGACGTAGCCGAAGACCGTGATGCCCAGCTCGCGGAGCAGGAGCCGGGACAGGGCCCCCACGGCCACCCGCAAGGCCGTCTCGCGGGCGCTGGCCCGCTCCAGGACCTGGCGGATGCCGGTCCCGTAGTTGATCGCGCCGGCGAGGTCGACGTGCCCGCCCCGGGGGGACGGCGGTTGCTGGAGCCGTTCGAGCTTGGAGTCGTTGTTGAGCAAGCGGAGCGTGATCGGGGCGCCCGTGGTCACGCCGTGGTAGGTCCCCGAGTCGACGATCACGCGGTCGGTTTCCAGGGTTTGCCGCTTCCCCCGGCCGTACCCCCCCTGGCGACGGAGCAGCTCGCGGTCGAGGAACTCGGCGTCGAGCGCGATCCCGGAAGGGAAGCCCTCGACGATCGCCGTCAGGGCCGGCCCGTGTGACTCGCCGGCGGTCAGGTAACGGAGCATGTCACTTCCAGGGGAACGGTTGGCCGGTGATCCACTCATACGCTTGGATGTACTTCCCGCGGGTCCGGTCCACCACCTCGTCGGGGAGGGGGGGCGGCGGACTCGCCTTGTCCCAGCCGGTGGCGTCGAGCCAGTCGCGGACATACTGCTTGTCGATCGACGGTTGCGGGCCGCCGGGCCGGTAGCTTTCCAACGGCCAGTACCGGGAACTGTCCGGCGTCAGGGCCTCGTCGATGAGGAGGACGTGGCCGGTGGCGGGGTCGCGGCCGAACTCGAACTTGGTGTCGGCCAGGATCAGGCCCCGGGCCCGGGCGTGGTTCGCGGCGAACTCGTAGAGGGACAGGCTGAGGTCGCCGAGGACGCCGGCCAGGTCGGCGCCGAGGGCGTCGGCGACGGCCCGGATCGGGACGTTCTCGTCGTGGCCCGTCTCGGCCTTGGTGGCCGGGGTGAAGATCGGCCGGTCGATCCGGTCGGACTCGACCAGCCCGGCCGGCAAGGGGACGCCGCAGACGGTCCCGCCGGCCCGGTATTCGCGCCAGCCGCTCCCGGACAGGTAGCCCCGGACCACGAACTCGAACGGGAACACGTCGGCCTTCTTGCAGACCATGACCCGGCCTTCCAGGGCCGCCCGGGTTTCCGGCGCCAGGTCGAGCCCGGCGGCGTCGACGTCGGTGGAGAGCAGGTGATGGTCGACCCCGAGCCGGGCGAACCAGTCGGCGGCGAGGCCGGTCAAGACCCTCCCCTTGTCCGGGATGCCGGTGGGCAGGACCCAATCATAGGCGCTGATCCGATCGGTCGCGACCAGGAGGAGCCGGTCGCCCAGGTCGTAGACGTCGCGGACCTTGCCGCGTCGCTTGGGCGGATCGAGGGCCGTTTCCAGCAACGCCAGGTCGCGCCCCATGATCGTTCCAGACTCCCGGGACCCATCCGCCCGCCCGCCCGCCTGGAAGTTACCCGAGAACGGGTGTCGCGGACAAGGCGCCGGTCTTTCGACGGCGGGTGTCCCCACCGATTCCTGGGTCGACCCCGGCGACCTCCCCGAGGGCGACCCGCCCAGGCCGCCCCCTCGGGCCTGGCCATCCTCGCGAGGGGCGAGGCGGACATCTGGTTCCTGGAAAAAAGGGGGATATTCCGCGCCCAGAAAGAACGATCATTTCGCCGACGGGCTTGATCTGGAACCGCTTACGTCGACTTCGCCGGTTCCCGGTGGGTTCGGTTCGACCGGGCGATCTCCCACGACGAAACGAACCCACTTCGTGGGAGCCTTGCCAGCGGCCACCCGGGCGCGAACCCGGGAATCCGCCGGTACGCCCTTCGACGGCTCGACGGCCGGCCTCGGCCGTGGTGTTGCTCCCGGGGTTGGGTTAGGATCGGCCGGGCCAGATCGGCTCGGGACACGTTCGGCAACCTCGGGGAGATCGGATCGTGACGACGGCGCTTTCTCGACGCGACTGGCTGGCGGCTTCGGCGGGGTTGATCGGCGCGGGGCCCTGGTCGGGGGCGTCGGCCCGCGCGGCGGACTACCCGGCCTCGCGGCCGTTCGGGTTCGCCCTGAACACGAGCACGATCTCGGGGCAGAAGCTGACGCTGGTCGACGAGATCGCCCTCGTGGCCAAGGCCGGATACGACGGGATCGAGCCCTGGATTCGCGAGCTGGACGCCCACGTCAAGGCCGGGGGCAAGCTCGCCGAGGTCGGCCGGCGGGCCCGCGACGCGGACCTCAAGTTCGTCGACTTCATCGGCTTCTTCGAGTGGGCCGTCGACGACGATGTCCGGCGCAAGAAGGGGCTGGACGAGGCCCGGCGGAACATGGAGATGGTCCGCGAGGTCGGGGGAACCCGGATCGCCGCGCCGCCGTTCGGGGCGACCGATCAGGCCGACCTCGACCTCCGCAAGGTCGCCGACCGCTACCGGGCCCTGGCCGACCTGGGGGCGGAATTCGGGGTGACGCCGCTGGTCGAGGTCTGGGGGTTCTCGAAGCCGGTCAGCCGGCTGGGCGAGGCGGCGTTGGTGGCGATCGAGTCGGGCCACCCGAACGCGGCGATCTTGCCCGACGTCTACCACCTCCACAAGGGGGGGTCGGGCTACGGCGGGCTCCGCCTCCTCGGCCCCGACGCCATCCCGGTCCTGCACATGAACGACTTCCCGGCCGGCCCCCGCGAGAAGCTGTCCGACGCCGACCGGGTCTATCCCGGGGACGGGGTCGCCCCCCTGAAGGCGTTGCTCCGGGCCCTCCGCGACCGGGGCTTCCGGACCACGTTGTCGCTGGAATTGTTCAACCGCGACTACTGGAAGGACGATGCCCTGACCGTGGCGCGGACCGGCCTGGCCAAGATGAAGGCCGCGGTCGACTCCGCGCTGGCCTGACTTCGGAGGAGTGGCGGCGATGAACTGGTCGATCTCCCCGAGGGCCGCGCTGGGATGCGCGGCCTTGGTCCTGTTGGCGATCCCGGCTCCGGGCCAGGAGCAAGCGGCCTCGAAGCCGCCGATGCCGGTCGACGTGTATCTGGTGGCCGGCCAGTCGAACGCGATCGGGCAGGGGAGGGTGGCCAACCTCTTGAGCCACCAGGTGGCCGACCCCCGGGCCTGGCTCTACCATTCGGGGGCCCTGAAAAGCTCGTCCGAGCCGTTCACCTGGGCCCCGCTCCGGCCGGCGTCGGAGGCCCGCGAGAAGGTCGGGCCCGAGGTGAGCTTCGGGAGCCGGATGCAGGAGCGGACGGCGAACCGCCCCGTCGCCCTGATCAAGCACGCCGGGACCGCGTCCAACCTCGCGGTCGACTGGAACCCGGGCACCAGCACCACCGACATCGCCGACTGGGGTTTCCAGTTCCGGATGCTGGTGGGGACCGTCGAAGGGGGCCTCAAGGCCCTCCGCGACCGGGGGTTCGAGCCGACCATTCGCGGGATGGTCTGGCAGCAAGGGGAAACCGACTCCGACCAGACGAACTGGTCCCTGGCCTACGCGGCCAACCTGGGCCGCTTCATCGCCAGGGTCCGCGAGCAGTTCCGGGCCCCCGACATGGTCTTCGTCTACGGCTTCGTCCTGCCGCCCCCCTGCCGGACCCCGGGGCGCGACGCCGTCCGGACCGCCCAGGGGGCCATCGACCAGGACTCGGGCAGCCCCTTCGCCGTCCGGAAGGCCTTCGTCGTCTTCACCGACGACCTGTCCCACCGGGCCCACGACCCCAACACCACCGAGCCCGACGACCACATCCATTTCGGGACCGCCGGCGTCTGGGAGCTGGGCCGGAGGATGGCGGAGACGATGCTCAACAAGGGCAAGGCGGCGGATTGAATCGAGGGAGAAACCGCCCGGGCGCTCGGTCGCCGCCCGGGAAGGTCCCTCGGGGACGATGGCCGGCTCAGAACGAGTCGCCGGAGATCACCTCGCCGCCGGCGATCGAGCCCAGGGCTCGCCAGGCCTGGCCGTTGACGCTGTTCTTGATGAACTTGACCGACCCATCGCCGAGGAGGCAGTTGACGCCGCCAGGGTGGTAGCTGTCGGCGGTAAGGGCGGCGTAGACGGGCCCGCCCTGATTCTCGTCGGAGGTCACGAGGTCATAGGAGTTGGTCCCGAAACCGGGCACGATGACCCGGGAGTTGGGGGTCAAGGCGGTGGTCACGCCGCTGTTGAAGACGCTGCCGTTGGTCCAGGCGATGTGGCCCTGCTGGACGGTGGTGATCGGGTCGCACGACGGCGCGATGGCGGCGATCAACGCCGGCGAGCCGGGCACGTCGGGATAGTTGGTGTAGGACAGGGTGCTCAGGGACGAGCAGTGGCGGAACTCGTAATGGCCGATCTGCGACTCCGAGAACAGGAGCGTGTTGCTCAGGCCGTCGGTGAACTCGGCCAGCCGTTTCGACACGTTGGGGCTGAAGGCGACCCGGTTGATGGGCCCCAGCTCTTCCCAGACGTACCAGTCACCGACGACGTTGCCGTAGCTGACCACCCCGGCGATCCCCGAGTCGTTGTTGGGGGCCGGGTCTTGGACCGGGTCGCTCGGGCAGATGAAGGTCTTGACCGTGAGGCGCTGGATCGTCGTGTTCGGCGGGTTGCCCGGCTTGGTCGCGAAGTTCATCGAGTTGAACATCGCCCCTTGTTCCAGGAACGGGGCGATCCGGGCCAGGACGCTCCAGTTCGACTTGAACTGCGGGACCCTGCTCCCAGGCTCGACCCCGGCCAGGATCGAGGTGGGCGGGAAGGCCCCGTTGGTGCTCTCGTAATTGTGCGGGGCCAGGCCAATCTGCTTGAGGTTGTTGGTGCACTGCATCCGCCTGGCCGCTTCGCGGGCCGACTGCACGGCGGGCAAGAGCAGCGAGATCAACACGGCGATGATGGCGATCACCACCAACAGCTCGATCAGCGTGAAACCGTTGCGTCGCATCAAGGCCTCGGGGTTGAGGAAATCCGGATTTCCCTTCCGGGAGGAAATCCGCGAATCCCTCCCGCACCCCGGGTTCCACGAGCCATGAAAAGGGGATGATCGTTCGGCGAAGTTCTCGGTCGAGCCGGCGCGGTCCGAGGCCGACGCCCCATTCTCAGGGGGCGGATCGACGGCCTCGACGGCCGATCGCCCGGGATCAGGAACCGCCCTCGTCCGTCTCATCGAGGTCTTCAGGCGAACAACTCGGGGATCGGCTTGCCGTTGCGGACGATGGCGATGGGCCGGCCGGTCGTGGTCCTGTATTCCTTGCGGACGTCGATGCCGAGGGCGTGGTAGAAGCTGGCGGCGACGTCGTCGGGGGTGATCCCGTCGCCGGAGGCGGGGCCCATCGCCTTCTCGTCGCTGGCCCCGATCACCCGCCCCCCCTTGATCCCGCCGCCGCCGAGCAGGCAGCACATGGCGCGGGGGAAGTGGTCGCGGCCGGCCCGGGCGTTGATCTTCGGGGTCCGGCCGAACTCGCCGGTGACGAACACGGCCGTGGTGTCGAGCAGCCCCTTGCGGTCGAGCACGGTGAACAGGCCGGCCAGGGCCCGGTCGAGGTCGGGCAAGAGCCGGGCCTTGAGCTTCTCGAAGTTGGCGTCGTGGGTGTCCCAGCCGCCGCTGGAGACGGTGACGAACCGGACGCCCGACTCGACCAGCCGGGCGGCCAGCAGGCAGCTCAGGCCGACGGCGGCGTCGCCGAACAACTGGGCCGTCTCGGGCGTCTCCCGGCCGATGTCGAACGCCTGGCGCGACCGGGGCGAGCTGATGATGTCGTAGGCCCGCTGGCCGAACCGATCCAGCCCGTTGACGAGGTCGCTGTCCTTCTCGAAGCCGCTGAACGTCGCGTCGAGCTTCTTGAGGAGGCCGCGGCGCTTCTCGACTTCCTCGACGGTCAGGCCGTTCCGGAGGGTGATCCCCCGGACGGTGAACGGCTGGCCGGCCCGGGGGGCGGCCGTGGTGCTGAACGGGGCGTACTCGACGCCGAGGTAGCCGGCGACCTGCGGCGTGTCCGGGATCGCCACGAACGGCGGGAGGTCGCGCGGGCCGCCCAGTTCCTTGGTCACCACCGGGCCGTAGCCGGGGAACTCCAGGCTGGGGATCGGCCGGTTCCCGGTGTTCATGTACTTGGTCCCGAACTCGTGGGCCGCCAGGCTGTGGCTCACCCCCCGGAGGATCGCGAACTTGTCGGCGCACCGAGCGAGCTTCGGCAGGTGCTCGGAAATCTCGACGCCCGCCACGTTGGTGGCGATCGGCTTGAACTCGCCCCGGAACTCGGCCGGGGCGTCCGGCTTGAGGTCGAACGTGTCCATGTGCGACGGGCCGCCGCCGAGGTTGACGAAGATGGCCGAGGTCGCCCGCCCCCGGGCCACCTCGCCGGCCTCGGCCAGGCGGAGGTAGCCGGGGAGGGACAACCCGGTCGCGCCGAGGAGCCCCAGGCGGAGGAAGTCCCGACGCCGGACGCCGTCGCAGTAGTCGCTGGTCGCCATCGCGGTCTCCGATCGGTCGAAGGAAGGCAAGTCCGGGCCGGGGTCAGTGGTTGGTCGCGAATTCCTTGGTGTTGAGCAGGGCCCAGAGCAGCTCGCGGAGCCCCCGGGCGCCGTCGGCCGAGTCGCCGAGGTGGTCGACGGAGGCTTGCTCCTCGGTGGGATTCGGGGCCCGCCCGAGGGTCCGGAGGTAGGCTTCGCGGACGATGGCCGCGCGGTCGCCCGGGGGGATCGGGTCGGCCTTGGCGGGCTTGGCCCCCTCGGGGCGATCCTTGACGTAGGCGATCCGTCCTTCGAGCCGCCTGATTCGCGCCTCCTGCTGGTATTCCCTCGCCTCCTTGAGCCGACGCTCCAACTCGGCCATCGGCACGCCTTCGAGGTCGGGCGCGGGGACGTTGGCGGTCCCCTTGGCCCCGGTCTTCTCGGCGAGCCAGCCGTCGGCCCGGTCGATGGCGGCGTACAACTCGGCGTCGTTCTGGAGGTAGATCGACTGGAGGAGGTTGGGCTCGTCGGAGCGGTCGCAGTCGCAGTTGGTCTCGCGGGTCGAGGTGCCGAACACCTTGGCCGCGTAGTTCCCGCCCTGCCGACCCCGGCCGATGCCGGCCAGGGGGCCGATGGCCCGGGTGTCGACTTTGGTCGAGGCCGAGGCCAGGACCTGGGCGTTGCCGGTGGCCTGCGCCACGGCGTCGATCAGGGCTTCGGCGGGCAGGCGGCGGATGAGGGCCCGGCTGAAGTTCCGATCGTCGTGGCGGTTGGTGTCGTCGGCCCGCCAGCTCCTCTGGTAGGCCTGGCTGTTGAGGATCTCGCGGTGCAGCCATTTCATGTCGAAGTGGTGGTCGACGAAGCCGTCGGCCAGGTAGTCGAGGAGCGGGGCGTTGCTCGGCGGGTTGGCCAGGTTCATGTCGTCGGTCGGGTTGACGATCCCGACGCCGAAGTCGTTGGCCCAGACCCGGTTGACGAAGGCGCGGGCGAAGTACGGGTTGTCCTCGCCCCGGAGCCACTCCATCAACGCGGCCCGGGGGTCGCCGTCCCCGGCGATCGAGACCTCTTCGCCCCCGAGGACCTTGGCCGAGACGACCCGGCCGCTCGGCGTCGGCCCTTGCTTCTTGGCCCGGAAGGGCCGGCCGGGCTGGCCGTTCTTGGCGACGAAGACTTCCTGCCAGGGGGTCGGCTTCCCTTCGGCCCGGAGCGCGTAGAGCATCCGGTTCCGCTCCCCGCCCTGGAGCTTGTCGAGGCCGGTTTCCTGGTTGAGCTTGCGGGCGGCCTCGCGGGAATCGGGGGCCAGGCCGTAGCCGACCTTGTCGAAGAAGGCCCCGAAGCGGTTGAAGTCGTCCTGGGTCCACTGGTCGAACGGGTGCTTGTGGCACTGGGCGCATTCGAGCCGGATGCCGAGGAAGGCGTAGCTGAACCCGACGACCCGCTCCTCCGGCTTCCGGTTGTTCTGCCGGGCCCAGAACAGGGGCATCGTGTCGCGATCGGCGTAGCTGGCCGAGGGCGTGGCCTTGTTGTAGGCGGCCTGGGCCTTGACGAAGTCGTCGTAGGTCTGGCCCTTCTCCCGGCTGGTGGCCAGGACCAGGCCGGCGATCAGCTCGTCATAGGGCCGGTTCTCGGCGACCCGCTTGTGGAGCCACTCGTACCATTGGCGGGGGGCCTGGAGGCCGAACTGCATGAGCGGGAGCATCCGGGCCGAGTCGCCGGTGAAGTCGCAAAGCTTGGTCGTCCAGTACGCGGCGTAGGTCGGCCGGGCGAGCAATTCGTCGACCTTGCGGGCCCGCTTCTCGGGCGCGGGGTCGGCCAGGAACGCATCGACCTCGGCGGGCGTCGGCAAGGTCCCGGTGAGGTCGAGGCCGACCCGGCGGAGGAACTCGGCGTCGGTGCAGGCCGGCGCGGGGACGATCCCCAGCTTCCGGAGCTTGGCGACCACCAGCGCGTCGACCTCCGTCGGCGTCGGGACGGCCGGGTAGGCGTCGCCGATCCGGTGGGAGACGGGCCGGAGCACCGGGACGGCGGACACGCCGTTATCGTAGAAGGCGACGACGTGGGTGTCGCCCGGGCCGACGGAGGTGATGACGCCGTCCTCGCCGACCTCGGCGATCGACTCGTCGTTGGTCCGGAACCGGGTCAGGCAGGTGACGTCCTCGGTCGAGCCGTCGGCCCAGTGGGCGACGACCTTGAGCGCGACCTTCTCGCCCGCCCCGGCCAGGTGGACCTCGGCCGGGGTGACTTCCAGCCGCTCGAACCGCGACTCCTCCTCGACCCCCTTGGCGCCGCCCTCGATCCAGCGGAGGAGCAGGCGGTATTGCCAGGTCCCGGCTTCGAGCCGCTTGCCCCCCTTGTGGGGCATGGCCAGGGTCGGCTTGGCGAGGACCTTGGAGGCTTCGGGGTCGTCGAGGACGACCCGGCCGGAGTCGGCTTTCAAGAGGGTGTCGCGGTCGGCCTTGAAGTCGTAGCCGAACAGCGAGAGCCGGAACCCGCCCTGGCCCTGAAACGAGCCGTGGCACGACCGGGTGTTGCAGCCCACCCGGCCCATCGCGGGCAGGACGTGGCGCTGGAAGTCGGGGACTTCGCCCGGAGCGTCGTCGGCGAATCGAATGTTGGCGGGCCGGAGGGGCTCGTCGGCCCGGGCGGGCGAGGCGGCGGACGCCAGGGCCCAGGCGCCGATCAGGGCGAGGCGGCGGATCATCGGGCTTTCCCCCCGTTGGCGGGCGTCGGCGACGCGGTGGCGGGGGCGGGGGCGGGCTTGCCCTCGTCCTGGCGTCGGCCGTCCGGGACCTTCTTCTTCCCGGCTTGCATCTGGGACTCGATCGCGGCATCTCGGGACGTTTCCTGATCGCGGATCGCCCGGCGGAGCCGCTCGGCGTTGGCCTCGGCCTCGGCCAGGTGGAGCCGCTTCCGGCGGACCTCGACGTCGATCCGCTCGCCGATCGCCAGGCGGAGCTGGCTTTCCAGCTCGGGGCCCGGCGCGCCGGCGACTTGGGCGGTGAGCAATTCGACCCGCGACTGGGCCTTCCAGGCGTCGAGGTTGATCTCGTACCGCCGGGGGTCGGCGTCGCGGACCTCGGCGAGGCGCTCGCTGACCTGGAACAGCTCGGCGATCGCCAGGCGATATTCGGCCTCGTCCATCGGCTTGAGCCGCTCCAGGAGGCTCGCGAGTTCGGGGTGATGCTGCTTGACGAACACCAGCGCGGCGGCCTCGCGTTCCGGGGTGAAGGAAGGGGCCTTGGCCGGGACGGCGTCGCGCCGGGCGGCCGGCATCCGGGCGGGAGGCCGCCTGGCCCGGGGCGCGAGCTGGGCCGACGCGGGGAGGGCGCAGGCCAGGAAGACGGGGACGATTGCCAGGGCGATCCGCATGGTTCAACGCTCCTTCTTGAAAGGTGAGCCCGGCGTCGGGGACGCGGCCGCGGCGACGAGCCAGGACGGCAACGCCCGGTCGGCGGCGGGGTCGAGGTCGACCGCCGGCGCCGGCTCGTCTTCATCCACCAGAGCCGGCGCGGGCGGGCGGGCCGGCTCGGCGGGGTCCGACTCGATCAGGTCGGCGACCGGGGGCCGCTCGATCGCGTCCATCCATCCCAGCGACGAGTCCTCGGGGGCGTCGGACCGGGCCCTCGACCAGGCCAGGGCGACATCCGAGGGGCGCGAGCCGGTCCCGGGATGGTCGGGGCTTGGCGGCAGGACCATCGCCACCAGGGTAGCCGCCAGGGCGACCACACCCGACCAGGCCAGGGCCCGCCGACCTCGCCCCGGGCGGCGGCCGATCGGGAACCGGACGGGCTCGCCACCGACGACCGCCAGGGCCCCGGCCAGCTCGACGGCGGCGGCGACGGCCTCGCGGGCGGCCTGGTCGTCGAGCAGGCGGCCCTCGAAGGCCACCAACTCGGCGGTCGACAGCTCGCCAAGGACGTAGCGGAACGCCGTCCAGTTCGGGTCGATCTCCGGTCCGAGGGGCATCGGGTCAGCCTCCAGGTCTCATGGTCCGTCTCAACTTTTCCAGGGCCCGCCGCATCCGGGTCAGGACGGTCCCCAGCGGCAGGCCCGATTCGGCGGCGATCTCGGCGAAGGTCTTCTCGTCGTAGACCCTCGCCAGGACCACGCGCCGCTGGTCCTCGGAAAGCGTCGCGATCGCCCGGCGGACCGCCGCGACCGTTTCGCCCCGGATCAGCCGCTCGTCGGGCCCGGATGGGTCGTTGGGGCGAAGGCCGGCCATCCGCTTCCGGTGCTTTTCGAGCGACCCTTCGCGGCGGCGGGCGGCGAGGGCCTCGTTGTAGGCGACGCGGAACAACCACCCTTTGGCGGTCCCGGCCCGGGCGTCGTGGCCCCGTTCGGCGGCCTTGATGAAGGTGGTTTGCATCACGTCGTCGGCCAGCGACGGGTCGCGGACGACGCCGACGATGAACCGCCGCAGCTCGTCGGCGAACCCGGCGAAGGCCGAGGCCGCGGGCGAAGGCGCGTCGGCCGCCACCACGTCCTCGACCCGGAGTCCGCCATCGTTCGCCTCCGCATCCGCCATCGGGGCTCGCCTCCCTCGTCGACACGATGCGCGGGCCTCGCCGTTTATTTCGAGGTCGGCCCGACCCGCGACCGGAAATCGTCGCCAATTTCCGCCGGGCTTGCCCCGGGCGATCCTTGGGTTATACTTTCAGGTTTGACCGTGCTCGGGGGCGGCGTCGATGTTTCGATGCGCCACGAAACCGGCGGGGGCGACCCGCCGCCGGACCGCGACTCGGTCGCCTTCACGGAGGCTTGACGACCATGCGCCGCCTTTTCCTCGGATTGTTGGTCGCTTCGGGGGTCTCGGGCCTGGCCGCCCCAGCCCGCGCCCAGGTCCCATTCACCAGCGTCAACGACCCCTTCTTCGCCTACTACTCCTTCTATCTGCCCAGGCAGCAGGCCTTGGCCAACTCGCCCAGCCCCGAGGCGACCATCAACGCGATCACGGCTAATCGCCAGCAGTACGCCGCGACCAACCGCAACGACATGTTCGATCCGACCGCGAATGGCCGCGACCTGTTCGGCGAATCCGCCGGCGAGTTCAACCCCAACCCCGGCGCCCGTCGGCGGTCCGTGACGGCCAATGCGAGCCGGATCGGCGGCAATCTCAACGGGCTCGGCCCCCAGGGGTATTTCAACAAATCGGCGACCCTCCAGTATCATCCGGGCCTCCGGAGCGGGCGCGGCAAGAACGCCAACGTCAACGTGGTCAAATCGAGGGGATTTTCGGGCGGTATCGGCGGGATTGGCGGCCTCGGACTGCCCGGCCCCCGTTGAGGTCGTCGGGCTTCGTCCGGAACCACGACGAATCGTCCGGGTTAGGTCACGAGACGAGGAACGGCCCGCGGGGGGTTGGCTTTCCCGGCCGCGGGCCAAGGCTTCGGATCAATCACCGAAGGTCGCCCGGGCGTGATCCCGAGGACGACCACCGCGAGACCTGCCGATGGTTCCGGAACATCAGCGACTTTCCCCGGACGACCGCTCCAAGCTGGTCGCCTACCTCGACGGCGAACTCAACGACGCCGAGGCTCGCGGGATCGCGACGAAGCTCACGCAAAGCATGACGGCCCGGCGTGAGGTCGAGCTGCTCCGCAAGACCTGGGACATGCTCGACCTGCTGCCGAGGCCCCGGGCCTCCGAGGATTTCACCGCTCGGACCCTGATCGTCGCCGAGCAAGGCGTCGGCCGGGGCGACCGGGTGGCCTCGGCCGCTTCGGAGTGGACCCGAAAAATCGGGATCGGCGTGGCCTGGCTCGGCGCGTCCTTGTTGCTATCCGGCCTGGGCTATCTCCTGGTCCTCCGGGCCTGGCCAAACCCCACCGCCCGGCTCGCCCGCGACCTGACGATCGCCGAATCCCTCGACGAATACCGCGCCGCGGGCGACATGGACTACCTCGAACTGCTCGACATGTCGCCGGACTTCAACTAGGCCGCCCGGGGTCCTCCGACCCGTCCCCTCGCTTCGTGGAGCCTCATCGATGGGCCTCCCCCTCCGCCCCTTGATCCCGGCCGTCCTGGCGGCGACCCTGGCCGCCTTCGCCGCGGCCACGCCCGGGCCCGGCGACGAGGCGGAGAATTACCGGAGGCTGGCCGCCATGCCTCGCGAGCGGCGGGTGGTCCTCGCCGAGAACCTCGAACAATTCGACCGGCTCGACCCCAAGGAACAGGCCGCGATCCGCAAGCTCGACGCCCGGCTCGCCCGGATGGACCCCATCGAGCAGGCGCGCTACCGGGCGACCCTCCGCCGCTATCACCTCTGGGTCGCCGGCCTGGCCGACGCCCAGAAGCAAGAGCTGGCGGCGACGTCCGACCCCAACGATCGGTTCACCCTGGCCCGCAAGTTCCGCCTCCGCGACGGCGAAACGCTGACCCGGGGCACGCCCCGCGTCGCGGGCATCCGGACGGGCGATTACGGTTTGATCGGGCCGGTCGAGGTGGCTTACCTGCTCAAGGCCTGGCAGAAGCTCCCGGCGGCCCAGCGGGTCCAGGTCGGCAAGCGGCCCGGCAAATGGATACAGGGCGAGGTTTCCGGCCTCGCCAGCAAGGCCGGGGCCCGGCAAGAGCCGTTCACCCGCGCCGAGGAGAATGCCTACGACACCCGGCTCGAAGCCGACCCCGACTTCAAGGCCCTGCTCGGGCCGGCGGCCCGACGGATCGCGGAGGCCCAGAAGGCGGAAGCCCTGAGGAAGGCCGAATCCGAGGCCAAGGCCGGCAAGGTCGAGGAGCCCGCCAAGAAGGGCGTCAATCCCCAGCGGCTTTTCGAGCACCCCTACGCCGAATTCCTCCACTTCGAAGAGCATCGCCCCCGCCCGGTCGACCCGAAGAACTTCGAGCGGTTCGCCGGGTCCTGCCCCGCGTGGCTCCTGTCGATGATCGAACCGCTCTCGCCCGAGGACGCCCGCGACTACCTGACGATCGTCTACCGGCTGATCTACCCCCACCCCGCCGAGATGCCCGAGGCCAAGCCCGGACCCGCCGGGGCGGCCCCGACCTCGACCCCCCGGAAGCCCGGCCCGGCGGGTGCCCCCCTCTGAATCCGGCCACCGGGGCGACGGACACCACGCGATGGCGGCGGACCTCGACCAGTTCTGGATGCTCAGGGCCTTGGCCGAGGCCGAGCGCGGCCGAGGCGCCGTCGAGCCCAACCCGACCGTCGGGGCCGTGGTCGTCCGCGACGGCCAAGCCGTGGGGGTCGGCCACCACGAGCGATTTGGCGGCCCCCACGCCGAGGTCCTCGCCCTCGCCCGGGCGGGCGAGCTGGCGGCCGGGTCCACGATCTACGTGACCCTGGAACCTTGCCGCCACCACGGCAAGACCCCGCCATGCACCGACGCGATCCTCCGGGCCGGCGTCGCCCGGGTGGTCGCCGCGACCCGCGACCCGTTCCCGGAGGTCGACGGCGGGGGCGTCGCCACCTTGCGGGCGGCGGGCGTCGAGGTCGAGGTCGGTTGCGAGGCCGACGCGGCCCGGCGGCTCATCGCCCCGTTCCTCAAGGGGCTGGCCACCGGCCTCCCCTACGTCACGGCCAAGTGGGCGATGACCCTCGATGGCCGGACGGCGGTGGCCTCGGGGGATAGCCGGTGGATCTCGTCGGGGCGGTCGCGGGCCCTGGTCCACGAGGTCCGGGGGCGGATGGACGCGATCCTCGCCGGGATCGGCACCGTCCTGGCCGACGACCCCCGGCTCACCGCCCGGCCGCCCGGCCCGAGGACGCCGACCCGCGTCGTCCTCGACGGGTCGGGCCGGCTCCCGCTCGACGGCCAGCTCGCCCGGACGGCCCGCGACGTCCCCGTGCTCGTCGCCGTCACCGACCGGGCCCCGCCCGACCGACGGCGGGCCCTGGAACAGCTCGGTTGCGAGGTCCTGCCGTTCCCCGGCGCGGGCCCGGTCCCGGTCGGTCCCCTCCTGGCCGAGCTGGGGCGCCGGGGGGCCTCGAACGTCCTCGTCGAGGGGGGCGGGACCGTCCTCGGCTCGTTCCTGGACGCGGGCCAGGTCGACGCGGTCGACGTCTTCCTCGCCCCGGTGATCGAGGGGGGCTCGCATCCGTATTCGCCCGCCAGGGGGGCCGGCGTGGCGACGATGTCCCTGGCCCTCCGACTCGACCGGCCCGAGGTCACCCGGGTCGACGAGGACGTCCGGCTCCGGGGGACGATCCGTCGCCCCTGGCAAGGCGTCGGCCTTGACCCTGCTCCCTGATCGGTCATAGAATTTAGGGCCGCCGGCAATGAGGCCGGCGGCTCCTCCCGAATCTTTCCCGACGGAGCGCCCACCGCGTGAGGGACCCTCGCCGCCAGCCCTCGGGCGACAAGGTGGCTCCCAAGGCCGTCGTGGGCCGGGTGAGCTTGTACCTCCGCCAGTTGGAAGCGTTCCAGGGACAGGGCCTGGCGACCGTTTCCAGTAGCCAACTCGGCGCCGCGCTGGCCCTCAGCGACGCCCAGGTCCGCAAGGACCTCGCCTTCTTCGGCCAGTTCGGTTATCCCGGGATCGGCTATCGGATCGAGGAACTCGGGGCGGCCCTCCGCCGAATCCTCGGCATCGACCGCGACTGGCCCCTGGCCCTGGTCGGCCTCGGCAACCTCGGCCGGGCGTTGCTCAAATACCGAGGGTTCCGGAATCGAGGGTTCCACATCGTCGCCCTGCTCGACAACGACCCCGACGTGATCGGCCAGGAATATGACGACATGGTCGTCCGGCCGATCGATACCCTGGCCGACGTCGTCCGCGAGCGGAATATCAGCCTGGCCGTCCTGAGCGTCCCGGCCGACGCCGCCCAGCGCGTCGCCGACCAGATCGTGGCCGCCGGCATCGTCGGGATCTTCAACTTCGCCCCGAAGCCCCTGTCCGTCCCGCCCCACGTCAGCGTCGTGGCCGTGGACCTCAGCGTCCAGATCGAACACCTGGCGTACAAGATCCAGGCCACCCAGGGCGGGATTTCCTTCCTCGGCTAGGCTTCCCGTTCGCCCGCCCGGGCGTTAGAATGCCTTTCGGTCGATCGACCGCCACTACCCGATGGTGAAACGGTATCACAACAGGTTTTGGTCCTGTTTTTCCAGGTTCGAATCCTGGTCGGGTAGCTTGATCGCCGCAGAGGTGGCTTGAAATGAGCCGATGGGTTTCCCGATCGGGACGGTAGATTTTCCACTGGCCAGAAGCCGATAGAAGCGTCCAGATCACGTCGTTCCTTCGCGGGATATGACCGCGAACGAGCCATCTACGGACAGAATAAGTCCAAGTGGATGGTTCGCGCCTCGGAAAATTGCTTCGCGATCGTGCGAGAAGACGTCGAGGACGCCATCGACGTTTTCGCGGACGCCTCGAAAGTCAGCCATCAGCGATTGGGGCTCGCATTGCTTTACATTAAGCAGTTCACCTCCTAAAATCCGACCGTCGATTTTTACCAAGACTTTGGACCAATAAGAAGAAAGGGTTGATCATCTCTAGAGTTACGCGGTAAAGTTCGTCTTTCTGCAAACCTTGATAAAACTGTTAATCGCCCAGGAAGTTGGCGCTATATAGAGATGTCCCGGAGCGTTGATTTCGCTCGATTCAAGGCAAATTTTACAGGCAGGCGAACACTACCGCGTAACTCCTACTCCCTTTACTCAGGCGATAAATTGCTTCGTGCTACCTCCCTGAGACTAGCCATCGCAAGAAGGAAAGGCAGGAACCGACGACGATCAATAGAATCCCGAAGGCCATGAACCCCTTGGCGGCGTCGGCCGCCCCGCCGCAAATGGCCGCCAACCCGATGAAGAAGAGCAGAATGCCCAACGCGGTTATGCTCGACATCCCACGACGACGAGGAACGATCCCGGCGACCGCGCTGACATTATTGCTGACGTTGATAATCTGAGCACCTGCTTGCTGCGACTGGGCCCGGATGGCCATTGACTTGGCCTCCTCGGCGGCACGCAAGGCCAGGTCGATGATCTCTCCGCAGTGGCGGCACTTAACCGCTGCCGCTTGGATTTCCTCGGCGCAATAGGGACAGGTTTTCATCCGAGAGGGGGCCGACGGGACTACGACCGCCGGGGACTCGTGGTCGGCTGGCACCGGCAGATCGGACGCAAGCCGGGTGACAGACATCGCGGAAAGATCCGCACGCGGCTGAGGGGCCGGGAGCAGAGAGGTCGGTCCGATCGCGTCTTCCAACGGTGGAGGGAGCGTCGCGATGGATCTCGCCCGCCGCGAAGTTTTCGGCGGGTTATCTGTGTCCAACTCGGCGTCCACGATCATCGGGGCGGGCACGGAGAATCTTACCCCGCAAGCACGACACTTGATCGAAGAGACCTTCAGGTCATCTGGGAGATTGCCCGTCTTTTGGCAACCGGGACAAGTTACAATAGGCATCAGGCTTCCTTCGTGATTCGGCACGACCTCGGGCCGCCTCAGTTCGATCTGACGAGACATACTGACATCGTAGGTCGGCGATGGCAAGGATTGACTCCTGGAATTAGTAATGTCCTCCCCATCGTCCTCCCGCGGCCACCACTAGCCCGGCCAGGCCGGCCGGGCGATAATGCCGGCGGGGGGGCGGAGGGTCCGACCCCGCGCGCTCACGCCTCGCGGAGGATCGGCCCGATGGTGGATCGGCTCGTCGGAACCCTCGTCATGGTCACGGCCCTGATCCCGGCGTCCGGTCCGGACGCCCGGGCCGGGGGCCAGGGCAAGCCGGCGGACGGCGTGCCCGGACCGCTCGGGTCCGCCTTCGTCCCGCCACCCCGGTTCGCGGGCGACCTGGGGGCCTACAAGTCCCCCCTCGTGTTCGACGACGGCCGGCCCGTCCGCGACGCCGCCGGCTGGCGCCGGCGCCGCGAGGAGATCCTCGCGACCTGGCACGGGATCATGGGGGCCTGGCCACGGCCGATCGAGCGGCCCCAAGTCGAGATTTTGGGGACGGAACGGCGCGAGTCCTTCGAGCGGCGGCGGGTGCGGGTCGAGATCGCCCCCGGCCGGACGACCGACGGCTACCTGCTCGTCCCCGACGGGCGGGGGCCGTTTCCGGCCATGCTGGTCGTCTACTACGAGCCGGAGACGGCCATCGGGCGGGGCAAGGGGCAACGCGACTTCGCCTTGCAACTCGCCCGACGAGGCTTCGTCGCCCTGTCGATCGGCCTCGACCCCCTCCGCCTCGACCCGGCCGGGGCCGGGATCGAGGTCCAGCCGCTGTCCTACCTCGCCTACGTGTCGGCCAACCTCCACAACGCCCTGGCCCGCATGCCCGAGGTCGACCCCCGGCGCATCGGCGTGATGGGCCATTCCTACGGCGGGAAGTGGGCGATGTTCGCCTCCTGCCTCGACGAGCGATTCGCCTGCGCGGCCTGGTCCGACCCGGGCGTGGTCTTCGACGAGTCGCGGACCAGCGTGAATTACTGGGAGCCCTGGTATCTGGGCACGGAGCCCGGCCGGGCCCGCAAGCGGGGCCTCCTCACGCCGGAGTACCCCCGGATCGGGGCTTACAAACGACTGGTCGAGGGCGGGCACGACCTGCACGAACTGCACGCGCTGATGGCCCCGAGGCCGTTCCTCGTCTCGGGAGGGTCGGAAGATCCGCCCGAGAGGTGGCGGGCGCTGAATCACGCCGTCGCGGTCAACAAGATGCTCGGATACGAGGGCCGCGTGGCGATGACCAACCGCCCCGGCCACGACCCGACGCCCGAATCGAACGAGCAAATTTACCTGTTCTTGGAGTTCGTCCTGAAGCCCGGCGGGGGGGGCGATAGGCTGGGGAGGCCTCCGGGGTCATGTCCGGCTTCCTGTCGGACCTGGCCAAGCACACCGGGATCGGTCCGAATGATCAAGCCGGCTGGGGCGTGATCCAGGGCGGGGCCTTGGCCTCGTGGGCGGCGATGGCGGGCTCGTCGAGCAGGGTCTCGGCGATGGCGTCGAGGCCGTTCCGGAGGCGGTGCCGCTGGGATTCGGGTACGTCGATGGGAAACGTCCGCGATTCGCCGTCGGCCGGGTGGAGGGTCAGGGTCAGGGCATCGAGGTTGATGGTGACCTCGGCCCCCTCCTCGGAGCGGCCGGCGGCGGCGATGGCGTCCCAATCGTCCTGGGGGAGTTCGAGGGGGAGCAGGCCGTTCCCGTAGGCGTTCCCCTCGAAGATGTCGGCGAAGCCTTCCCCCTTGCCGGGGGCGATCACCGCCCGATAGCCGGCCTGGGCGACGGCCCAGACGGCATGCTCGCGGCTGGAGCCGCAGCCGAAGTTCTTGCCGACGACCAGGACCGACGCATCCCGGAGCGAAGGGCGGTTGAGCGGGAAGTCGGGGTCCTCGGCGCCGTGGGCGGAGGGGTCGTCGGCCGGGGGGGCACCGCCCTCGACGTAGCGCTTGTCGGCGAAGAGCAGGGGTCCATAGCCGGTCCGCTCGATCCGCTTGAGGTAGCGGGCCGGGATGATGAGGTCGGTGTTGACGTCGGCCCGGTCGAGGACGGCGACCTTGCCGCGATGGCATGTAAAGGCTTGCATCGGTCGTTCAATTCCCCTGGGCCAGCATCTGGCGGACGTCGACGAAGTGGCCGGCCACGGCGGCGGCGGCGGCCATGGCCGGGCTGACCAGGTGGGTCCGCCCGCCGGGGCCTTGCCGCCCCTCGAAGTTGCGGTTGCTGGTGCTGGCCGATCGCTGGCGAGGCGTCAATTTGTCCGGGTTCATGGCCAGGCACATGCTGCAACCGGCCTGGCGCCACTCGGCCCCGGCCTCCTCGAAGACGCGGTCCAGCCCCTCGGCCTCGGCCTGGTGGCGGACCTGTTCGGAGCCGGGGACGATCAGGGCGCGGACGCTGGCGGCGACCTTTCGTCCCTTGAAGATCTCGGCCGCCGTCCGCAAATCTTCGATCCGGCCGTTGGTGCACGAGCCGATGAAGACGACGTCGACCGGGATCTCGGTCACCGGGGTCCCCGGCGTCAGGCCCATGTAGTCGAGGGCCCGGCGGGCATCCTCGGGGCTGGAAAACGGGACGTGGTCGGGGTCGGGGACCCGGCCGGTGACGTCCACCGTCATGGCCGGGTTGGTCCCCCAGGTGACCTGCGGGGCGATCTTGTCGGCGTCGATCACGGCGTGGCGGTCGAAGGCCGACGGGTCGTCGGTCCGGAGGGCCTTCCAGTCGGCGATGGCCGCGTCCAGCGCCGCGCCTTTGGGGGCGAACGGGCGGTTACCGGTGGCGAGGTACTGGATGGTCGTGTCGTCGGGGGCGATCAGGCCGGCCCGGGCCCCGGCCTCGATCGACATGTTGCAGATGGTCAGGCGGCCCTCCATCGACAGGGCTTCGATGGCCGGCCCGTAATATTCGAGGACGGTGCCCGTCGCCCCGCCGGTGCCGATCTGGCGGATGATGGCCAGGATGATGTCCTTCGGCTCCAGCCCGGGGGCGAGCCGGCCGCGGACCTCGATGCCGAACGAGGTCGGCCGCTGGCCTTGCCACAAGGTCTGGGTGGCGAGGACGTGCTCGACCTCGCTGGTCCCGATGCCGAATGCCAGGGCCCCGAACGCCCCGTGGGTGCTGGTATGGCTGTCGCCGCAAACGATGGTCGTGCCGGGGAGGGTCAGGCCCAGCTCGGGGCCGATGACGTGGACGATCCCTTGCCGGCCGCTCTGGACGTCGTAGAACGTCAGGCCGAACTCGCGGGCGTTGGCCCGGAGCGCCTCGACCTGCCGGCGCGACATCGGCTCGTGGATGTGGAGCTGGTCTTCGGTCGGGACGTTGTGGTCGGCCGTGGCGATCGTCAAATCCGGCCGCCGGACCTGCCGACCCGCCAGCCGGAGCCCGTCGAACGCCTGCGGGCTGGTGACCTCGTGGATCAGGTGGCGGTCGATATAAAGGAGCGTCGCCTCGTCGGTGAGCTTGACGACGTGGCGGTTCCAGACCTTCTCGAACAAAGTCTCGGGCACGGACGGGCTCCTGCGGCTCATGACGTCGGCAATTGAGCGACAGCGGCTCGGAAATTTGAGCGAAAGACTTCGGCCTGCGGGCAATGAAGGCACAACGAGTCGATCGCCGGCCCGATCCCGGCGGCGATCGGGGCATAGACCCTCGCTTGCTTCTTGACCTGACCGTCTTTCTTTCTCAGCAAGCGTCGCCTCACAAGCTCTTCTTCGACGGCCTTGTCACACTCGATGCTCGATAGATTCGCGAAGGGCGGGTTAAGGGTCGCGACGACCCAAGCATCGCTCGACTTTGAAGGGGTCGCGACGACGACAAATTCCGGCCTCGGGTCGCGACCTAACCATTCGGCTTCGATTACCCGTCCCAACGCGGAGGCGGTATCGGCGGCCGGTGGGCAAGGACGCTCCACCCGGGCTTTGTCCGCCATCGAGCAATCCGCATGGATGACGACTAGGTGGAGCGGCCGACCCGGAATCCCCCGCATCAACAATTCTAACCGGGCGCCGTGTTCTTCGCACCAGGCTTTCACGCCCCGCCATCCGAATGGAGAACCTGAGAGCAGCGTCATGTCCGGCCGGAGTCTTTCGAATTCGATGTCGGCGTGGACCGTCTTCATGACCTCTTCGAGCACAATCCAATCGCTCGGCCCTTCGGCCACGATCCCGACGCGAAGCATCCCGACCTCGCCTCAAAGGTTGTGCGGGACACCGCCAAGGCGGCCCATGACCCAGAGGCGGGACAGGCTCAACCCCTGGTCGGCTTGGGCCATTAGCTCTTCGGTCACCATGATTCGATCCACCCGGGTAGCTCCGTCCGGATCGCGGTCGACGGCGAAGAGGCGAATCCGATCGTCGAGCAGGTCGAGTCCGTTCAACACCAACGGGCTATGGGTGGTGGCCAGCATCTGCCGGGTACCATCCGCGATGATCTGGTTGCAGATCAACCGAGTGAGGGCACAAGCTAGCCGGGGATGGAGTGCCTGATCGAAATTGTCCACCGCGAACAGCCTCGGCGAACGCTCATGTCCGACCAGTGCCAGCAAGAACAGGACGTATAAGGCACCCTCGCTCGCTTCGAGGGCCGACACCGACTTGTGGGCCCCGCCCATGAATCGGTCGCCGATTCGAAGGCGAGTCGGACGATCCGCGCCATCCAAGTCTTGACCCGACGGATCGTCCGAGTCGGGCAGCAACGAGTCGGCCCAATCGATCAGGTCGTAGACATCCTCGATGTCGAAGGGTCCTAGCTTTTCCGGGTCGCCCTGCCTCATTTCCTTGATGGCTTGGCCCAACCCCGAACCGCCCAACCCGAGGGGGTCGCGATGGATATCGTCGAGGAAGCCACGAAGTTGAGCGGTGCCCGGCGCGAATATGGCGTATTTCCCGAGATCCCGTAACAATTGGACGTTGAAGTCAGGTTCGCCTGGGCGTGTCCTCGACGGCTCGGCTTCATCCCGATTTATGTTGTGGAGGAAAGAAGCGAAATCAGCAACCGATCTGGTCGGCGACTGATTTTGCAAGCGGATCTCAACAGGTTTTGAATCAATGAGGAGACGTAGCCCATTGTTTGTCCGCGAAAAAATTTCGAGACCATCGAGGTCGAAATATTCTCTCTCTATAATCCACCCAGGCAAGTCGCCATCAGTGAAATTCGTGTCGACCACGTATAAAGTATGCCCATCGGAGGCAGACAAAGAGATCAAGAGTTGGGGTTGATTCGCGAACGATGAGCGGTAAGAGGTCGGGTTTCCTCTCCTTACTCCTCGATAACGAATTGATTCTTCTTCAAGGGTGCCGCCCGCGATCGCCGAGAGGAGTCCGACCGCCTCCAGCAGGTTGCTCTTGCCACTCCCGTTGGCCCCGATGAAAATGTTGACGGCGCCGAGGTCGATCGAGACATCAACCAGGGATTTGAACCCTTTGATCTCCAGGCGAGAAATCACGGCTTAGCCCCCGTTTGTCTCGCAAACGTCAACATGGCTCGCCATCTCGTCGGCGTGGTAGCTCGATCGGACGAACGGGGCGCTGGCGACTTCGAGGAAGCCCATCGAGCGGGCCATCCGGCCGAGGTCGTCGAACTCCTCGGGGGGCAGGTAGCGGGCGACGGGCAGGTGGCGGCCGGAGGGCTGCAAGTACTGGCCGAGGGTCAGGAAGTCGCAGCCGACGGCGCGGAGGTCGGCGAGGGTGTCGAGGACTTCGCCGGTCGTCTCGCCGAGGCCGAGCATCAGGCCGCTCTTGGTCTTCACCTTCGGGGAAGACTTCTTGGCGTGGGCCAGGACGGCCAGGCTGACGGCATACTGGCTTTTCCGGCGGACGTATTGCTGGAGCCGGGCGATGGTTTCGAGGTTATGGTTGAAGACCTCGGGCTCGCCGAGCAGGATGGTTTCGATGGCGGCGGTGTCGCCGTCGAAATCGGGGGTCAAGACTTCGATCGTCGCCCCGGTCCGGGCCCGGACGGCCAGGATGCAGCGGCGGAAGTGGTCGGCTCCGCCGTCGGGGAGGTCGTCGCGGGTGACCGAGGTGATGACGACGTGCTTGAGGCCGAGCCGGGCGCAGGCCTCGGCCAGGCGGTCGGGCTCGTCGAGGGCCACGGCCTCGGGCTTGCCCCGCTTCACGGCGCAGAAGCCGCACGGGCGGGTGCAGGTCTCGCCCAGGACCATGAACGTGGCCGTCCGCCGGGTCCAGCACTCGGAGCGGTTGGGGCACTTGCCGCTCTCGCAGATCGTCTCCAGGCCCAGCTCGCCGATCAGGTCCTTGGTGAAGTAAGTCCCGCGCGTCGCCGGGATCGGCCGCTTGAGCCAGGACGGGAGGCGACGGCGCGGGGCGTCGACCACCGAGGCGGCCTCGGCCTCGTCGAGGGTCAGGATCGGCAAGGCCCGGGAATTATCCGAGGCTGGGAACGTAGGCATGCGGGCCGACCTTCCGGCGGATCAGGGGGTGATGCGTGTAGAGGTGGTGCCGCTCCAGGCCGAACCCGGCCTCGACCTGGCGGATCACCGCCTCGCGGACCTTGGCCATCGGGGCTTGCCGCTGGCGGCGTGATTCCATCGACGTTTGCCGGAGCGACGGCCGCGACGCGGGGGGGCCGGGCTCGTCCAGGACCCCGAACGGCTCCAGGAACGTCGACACGTTCAGCGTGAACCCATGATAGGCGATCCACCGACCTACCGCCACGCCGACCGAGGCCACCCGGGCGTTGCCCAGGAACACCCCCGCATGGTCCGGGCGGGTCGAGCCGACCAGGTCGAACTCCGCGAGCACCTCGACCAGGACCCGATGGAGTCGGTCGAGATAGCCCCGGACGTCGAGCCCCGAGCGGGCCAGGGGCAATGCCAGATAGGCCGCGAGCTGGCCGGGGAGATGCAGGACACAGCCGCCCCCCCGATTCACCCAGCGGACGGCGATCCCCCGGCCGCGCAACTCGTCGTCATCGGCCAGGATATGGGCCCGGCTCCCCGATCGGCCGACGCTGATCGTCGGCGGATGCTCGCACAAGATCAAGGCGCCGCCGCCATGCTCGTGGTCCCCGAGGTCGTAGACCAGCCTCCGCTGGAGCTGCTGGATGTCGTCGAAGTCGACGCGGCCGAGCAGGTAGATTTCCAGGGGCGGGGCGAGGGGGGCCGGATTCATGTCGAGACTTGCTCCCCCTCGATGGTCGGTGCGGTCCACCCTGGTCCGGCCCTCCTTCCTTCCCCACCACTGTACAACTCCCGGGGAGGGGGCGACAAGGGGAGCCGGAGCGTCAACGGGGTGGCGCGCCCGCCGCCGGGGGCCTGGGCGGCATCAGGACGCGCTCGACCCAGGTCGTGTCCACCCGCCCTTCGAGGAAGTCGCGGTTGCGGAAGATCCGCTTGTGCAAGGGGATCGTGGTCTTGATCCCGTCGATCACCAGTTCGTCCAGGGCCCGACGCATGGTGGCCAAAGCCTCGTCGCGGGTCGGGCCGTGGACGATCAGCTTGCCCACCAACGAGTCGTAATTGGGCGGGACGCTGTAGCCCACCTGGGCGTGCGAGTCCCAACGGACGCCGGGCCCGCCGGGAATCCGGAGCCCGGTGATCCGGCCCGGAGAGGGGCGGAAGTCGTGGTCGGGGTCCTCGGAGTTGATCCGGCACTCGAACGAGTGGCCCCGGGTGATGATGTCCGCCTGGGTGAACGGCAGCGCCTCGCCGGCGGCGATCCGGATCTGCTGCTTGACCAGGTCGATCCCGGTCACCATCTCGGTGACGGGGTGTTCGACCTGAATCCGGGCGTTGACCTCGATGAAATAGAAGTTGTGGTCGGCGTCGACTAGGAACTCGCAGGTCCCGGCGTTGACGTAGCCGGCCGCCCGTGCCAGCCGGACGGCGGCCTCGCCGAGCTTGACCCGGACGTCCGTGGGCAAGGAGGACGCGGGGGCTTCCTCGACGAGCTTCTGATGGCGACGCTGGAGCGAGCAGTCGCGGTCCCAGCAGTGGACGACGTGCCCTTGGGAGTCGGCCAGCATCTGGACCTCGACGTGCCGGGGTCGATCGATGAACTTTTCGAGATAAACGCTGGCGTTCTTGAACGCGGCCTCGGCCTCGTTCCGGGCCGCCTGGAGCGAGGCGACGAGGGTGGATTCCTCGCGGCAAACCCGCATCCCCTTGCCGCCGCCGCCGGCCGCCGCCTTGATGAGGACGGGGAAGCCGATCCCCCGGGCCAGCCGGAGCGCCTCGGCGTCGTCGCCGACCGGGCCGTCGGAGCCCGGGACGCACGGGACCTGGGCGGCGACGGCGACGGTCTTCGCCTCGGTCTTCAGGCCCATCCGCCGGATCGCCTCGTGGGGCGGGCCGATGAACTCGAAGTTGCAGCTCCGGCAGACTTCGGCGAAGTGGGGATTCTCGCTGAGGAATCCGTAACCCGGGTGGATCGCCTGGACGTCGGCCACCTCCGCCGCCGCGATCAGCCGGGGGACGTTGAGGTAGCTGTCGGAGGAGACCCCCTTGCCGATGCAGATCGCCCGGTCGGCGAGCGCCAGGTACGGGGCGTCGCGGTCCGCCTGCGAGTAGACGGCGACGACCTCGACCCCCAACTCCTTGCAAGCGCGGATGATCCGCAACGCGATCTCGCCGCGGTTGGCCACCAGGATGCGCTGAAACATCGACGATTTCCGGGGGGATCTGGGGGCCCCGCGGGCCTTTGTGGTGGTGACGAGGACGATCGGCCGCGAGGAGGGGCTCGCGACGCGCCCGACGAGGGCCGGCCCGGTCCCGTGGTCCCGGGACCGAATCCGCGGGGCCGATCAGGCCGGGCTGACGCGAAACAGGGGCTGGCCGAACTCGACGGCCTGGCCGCTCTTGACCAGGATCTCGGAGACGGTCCCGAGGACCCCGGCGGGGATGTCGGTGAAGACCTTCATCGCCTCGATGATGCAGACCGTCGTGTCGGGCCGGACCGAGGAGCCGACCTTGACGAACGCCGGCGAGTCCGGCGAGCTGGACGAGTAGAACGTGCCGACCATCGGGCTTTCGATGACGAGCCCCGAAGGGGGCGGCGGGGCCTCCGGCGGCGCCGGCACCGGGGCCGCGACGTGGTGGGTCGCGATGGGCGGGGCGATGTTCACCGGCCCCGGGTGGGCCGGGGGCGGCGACTCGGGTCCCCGGCGGCGGAGGCGGATCTGGGTCGGCCCCTCGACGAAGTCGATGGCCGTCAGGTCGTAGCGCTTCATCAGGCGGACGAGCTGGCGGATGGCCCGGATGTCCGGGGTCTCGGGCTCGGACTGGTCCTTGAACTTCTCCGACTCCGGCATGCCTGCTCGCCTTTCGGACGGTCGTCGAGGGGACTCGGGGCGGGCCCTCCTCGGCCCCGGGTCCGGGATGTTTTCGAGGGGTCGGTCAGCGGAGGAGTGCCGCCGCGAGCGACCGGGGGACTCGGGACAGGACCTCGGGGCCGTCCGGGGTGACGAGCACGTCATCCTCGATCCGGACGCCGCCCCATTCGGGGAGGTAGACCCCCGGCTCGATCGTGACGACCATGCCCGCCGCGAGCGTGGCCGGGTTGTCGCGCCGGAAGAACGGATTCTCGTGGATTTCCAGGCCGATCCCGTGCCCCAGGCCGTGCGTGAAGTGTCGGCCCAGGCCCGCTCCCTCGATGACCGCTCGGGCCGCCGCGTCGACGTCGCCGGCCTTGGCGCCGGGCCGGAGGGCCGCGATCCCCCGCTCCTGGGCCATCAGGACGGACTCGTAGACCTTTTCGAACTTGGGAGTGACCTTACCGGTGACCAGCACCCTCGTCAAGTCACTTTTGTAAGGGCCGGCCGACGCGCCCCAGTCGATCAGGACGAAGTCGGCGTCGCCGACCCGCGCCTCCGCCGTCGGCCGGGCGTGGGGGAGGGCGGCCCGGGCCCCCACGGCCACGATCGGCGCGAACGCGGCGGCCGAGGCGCCGCACCGGCGGAGGTAGCCTTCCAGGGCGTCGGCCAGGTCTTTCTCGGTCTCGCCCCCGTTCACGCTCGCCCGGAGCATGGCGAAGGCCCGCTCGGCCTGGTCGATCGCTTGCCGGATCGCCTCGACCTCGGACCGGTCCTTGATCGCCCGGAGCGCCTCGACGCGCCCGGGGGTGGGGACCCACTCGACGGTCTTCGCCTTGTCCTTGAGCGTCTCGAAATGGGCCACGCTCAGGGCCGAGGGCTCGAAACCGACCCGGGCCGCGCCGAAGGCCGCGACCACCTCGCCGGCCCCCTCGAACAACAACTGGCCGACGGGGCGGATGTGGACCTCCAGGCCCGGACACTCCTGCTCAAGCTGGGTCGCGAACCGGCCGTCGGAGACCAGGAGCGCCCGGTCCCTGCTCACCAGGAGCACCGACGCCTCGCCCGTGAACCCGGTCAGATACCGGACATTCGGCTCGGAGGCGACCAGCAAGGCGTCCACCCGGGCGGCCTTGAGCGTCCGCCGCAACCTTTCCAGGCGACGAGCCGTTTGATCCATGCCGGGACCCCGCCAGGCCGTCGAAACGCCGAACCCGTGAGGATCGACCCATGCGAACGACCGCGACCGACTCGGGAAGTCGGCCGCGGTCGTTCAAAGTTTCCGGAGGGAGCAGGGTGAGGCTTTACCACGTGCCGCCGTCGTCGCCACCGCCACCGCCGCCCCAGTCGCCACCGCCACCACCACCGCCACCACCCCAGTCACCGCCGCCGCCGCCACCGCCACCACCCCAGTCGCCGCCACCATCACCGCCGGTGGGGGTCCCTCCGCCCCAGTCGCCTCCGCCATCACCCTGTCCCACCCAGTCCGGGCCGGCAGGTTCGCCGCCGATGGCGCCGCCAGCGGCTGCCCCGGAGTCGACGACATTCTGATCGGTGGACCCGCCGCTGTTGTGGCGACCGCCGGAGAACTGGTCATAGAGCCAGTTGCCCGCCAGGGCTCCGCCGATGCCGCCGAACATGCTGGACATGAACCCGCCGCCACCGGCGGGGGCCCCGCCATAGCCGCCACCGCCATAGCCAGGACCGCCCGGGCCGGGATAGCCGCCCCGGCCCATCATCTGGCCTTGGTTCGCGTAGCCGCCACGCCCGGCGGAGAAGAGGGCCCCCAGGATGCGGACGACCAGCAGGACTCCCAGGATGCCGAGCACGATCATGATCAAGGAACTGCCCCCCCAGGAAGATTTGCCAGGGACTGCCACCCGACCGCCCGGGGCCGGCGCGACGCCGCGTCGAGGGGCGACGGTCACCGGCTTGAGCGACCCGCCGGCCTCGGCCCGGGCCTCGGAAAACGTGGCCTCGATCTTCTCGACGCCCTTGGCCAGGCCGGCGTCGAAGTCTTCTTTCTTGAAGTCGTTCAGGAAGGCGCCTCGGATCGCGACCCGCCGGGGTCGCGTCAGGTGCTTCGCGTAGGTCTTGTGGGCGTCGGCTTCGATCTTGTTGTCTTTCCGGGAGATCAGGATATAGAGCCCGCGCGCGTCGATCGCCGAGGCGTGCCGCGGCAGGACCTCATCGATGGACTTGCCGTTGAGGGTTTCGATCGTTTCCAGGGTGACGGGGACCTGATAATCCTTCTCGATCCGGTCGAGTTCGGACTGGGCCTTGCGGACCGCGTCGGCGGAGAACATGCCGGCCTTGTCGCGGATCTCGGCGGCGGACGCCGGGCCGGTGGTGGCGACCAGCAGCGCCGGCAGCAGGACGGACCACCATCTCGAACGTGTCATGGGTCGGTCACCTCGCGGAGAGGGTCAATGGGGACGGTGCCGGCGTCGAAAGCCGCGAAGGGTATTCGCCGGGGTCGGCCGGTTATTCTCCGGTGGAGAGTGGCATACGCCATGCCATTCGTCGAGCATCGGGCGATTCAAGATTCGAGGATGTCGGCGAACCGGGTCACGGCGACCACTTCATCGCGGCGGATCAGGACGCGGGCGCGGTTCCGGCGGATGCCGAGGCGGGCCGAGTCGTAGACGTAGACTTCGCGGGTGGCCGAGCTGTCCCGGAAGTCGTGGAGGTCGGCGTCGAGCAGGGTGAAGAACAGGGGGCCGATCTCGACCAGGGTCCCCAGGCAGACGTAGCTCGATTGGAGGTCGAGGACGACCACCTCGCCGACCAGTCCGTCGAGCCCGGGGACGGATTCGAATGCTAACATTTCGGTCGTCAAGCCTCGCGAACTTGAGGGGAAAAACCGGGGAAATTCGCGGCGTTTCTTCGTCTTGACGGATTGTAGGGGCGTGGCTAACGTCCCGCCATCATGTCACCCAAAAACCCTCCGATCACCGCCGGCCTCGCCGCGTCCGGCCTCCTCTGGCTGGCGACAACCGTCGCCTCGGGCCAGACCGGGCCGACCCTGCGGGGCCTCCCCAATGCGCCGGCGTCGACCCCTTCGACGCAACTGGTGCTCCTGATGTCCAACGGCACGGTGGTCCGCGGCGAGATCACCGACGACCCCCAGGCCGGCGTCTACCGGCTCAAGTGCAAGGGCGGGCAAGTCCCGTACCCCAAGACCTCGGTCAAGCGGGCCGCCGGCTCGCTCGAGGAGATTTACCAGTACCTTGTCGCCAGCCTCCCGCCCGGCGACCCCGACGAGCGGATGAAGCTGGTCCGGTGGTGCCTGACCGAGCACCTGACGGCGCAGGCCCGCGAGCAGCTCGCGGCGGTCCTGGACATCTGCCCCAACGATCCCCAGGCCACCCTCATGGCCAAGAACATGGACAACAACGCCGAGCGCGCCGCCCGGGTCGACCCCGACGTCCGGCAAACCTCGGGCGAGATGCCCCGGGCCGACGCCCCGGCCGACCTCGACCCCCGGATCGTGACCAAGGTCCGCAACCGATTCGGCCGCGACGCCCTGCCCGAAATTTTCGACCTGCCCCCGGCGATGGCGATCCGCCGGGCCTCGGAGTTCGCCGAGCGGGTCCAGCCGGTTCTCCAGCAAAGTTGCGCCGGGTGCCACAACGAACGTTATCAGGGCGAGTTCCAGCTCGTCCAGATCAAGTCGCCGCGCCGCGACCTCCGGAACCCCGACATCGCCCGGGCCAACCTCGACGCCGCGCTCCGCCTGGTCAATCGCGACGACCCGTCGCGGAGCGCCTTGCTGTCGGCGGGACTCGTCCCGCACGCCAACAAGCCGGGGTCGATCTTCAAGGGGGCGAACGACCCGTCGTATTACGTCCTCGCCACCTGGGTCCGGAGCTTGAAGCCGCCCGGCAAGGCCCCGTCGACCGGCGACCCCGTGGCCCGCGGCAACCGATTCCCGGCCCCCACCGAGGCGGCCCCGGGCGAAGGGTTCGCCGCCGACCGCGTGGGGCGGTCGTCCCCGACCGCGATCGGCCAGCCCCCGCGCGGCCTCCCCGCCCTCCCGGGGGCCGACGTGCTCGCCACGGCCCGGGTCAACCCGCCCCCCCAGCCGAAGGGGGTCTACAACAAGTATGAAGAGAGCGCCGACTTCTCCGGCTACGCCGACTCCGAGTTCGCGGCGCCTTACGCCGCCGGCGGCCCTCCCCCCCGACGACCGGCGGCGGCCCCGGCCCGGCGGCCCGCCCCCCTGGGGAAAAACGAACCCAACGACGACCCCGAGCCGGCCGAGGTCGAGCAGACGACCGGCAAGCTCGTCGCGCCGGGCGTCGTCGCCATTGAGCCGACCGACGATCCCCGGAAGCTCCCGGGCATGAACAAGTCGCTCTATCCGTCCGCGACCAAGGGCGACCCCGCCCGGAAGAAGAAGGCCCAGGTCGACCCGGCCCTCCTCGAACAGATGATCAAGAACCGGAACGGCAACCCCTGACGCCATCCGGCGAAACGAACCCAACGAATCGTGGCGCCGGGGGCACTTTCCCGGGCGAAACGAACCCAACGGCCGGACATCTCCGACGGCTCCTCGGTACAAACAAACCCAATCGGCCGCGACCCGGGGCATCCCGTCCCGGGTCGCGGCCGATCGTCGTCGGGAAGAACGAACCCACCGGACCTGTCGAGGTTTCTCGATCCCGATAGTACGTCGCCGGGAAGAACGAACCCAACCCGGTCGAGAGTGGACCAGCGTCGGGCGGAGCCTCGCGCAATTCCGCGCCTTGAATTCGCCGCGATCTTTCAACCGGCTCGTCATGGTGGTGCGACTCGGGGCGATGGGTGGGTCGGACGGTCCCGTCGGTGGGTCGTTGACCTCCGGGCGGGCCCTTCGCCCCTAACAATCGCGATTCTCGCGGCCAGTTATCCGCTTCGTCGAAAATATCTGGGGAAAATCCGCGACCCGGGATTCCCGGCCGATTCGCCGCCGGACGGACCCGGTGGGCGGGAGGGGAACGGGACCGGTTTCGCTCCGGTTGGGGATGGTGGACGCTCGACGCGAGGGTCGATACACTCGGCGGGGTTGGCCCGGGGACCGGGCCGCTTCGGCGAGGTCGTTGAAAGGAGTCCGAGGATGAAGACGCCAATCGGTTGGGCCCTGGTCGCCATCGGGATCGTCGCGACGTCGGGGCGGGGAGCGGGGCCGTCGCCGTCGCCGTCGGAAGTCTCGCGGCAGGGCGCGGTGGCCCGGTTGGAGGCCGAGGCCCGCTACTTCGAGAAGGCCGGGAAGCCTCGATCGGCGGCCCTCCTCCGCCAGAAGATCGAGGCGGTCCAGGCCGGGGCCCGGCCCGCCGGGGTCCGGATCTACGTCCCGATCATCCGAGTCGAAGGGATGTCGAAGGCCGAAGCCTTGCTGTTGACCGAGGTGACGATCAAGGCGATCGAAAGCGATACGGCGTACAAGGTGGTCGGGTCGCCCGACGACGCCGACTTCCTCTTCGAAGCCAAGATCACGCCGAAGGCCCGCGGCGGTCGGTGAACCGGCGGGCCTTCGGGTCGATGGATGGGGCGAGGGCGAGGGCGAGGCCGGCTACTGGGCCTCGCCGCCGATCGAGATGTCGCCGAGGTCGGTCGTCCGGCCCGGGGCGGCGGGGGCGAGGTCGAGCCAGCGGGCGTTGTCCGCGGCCTGGACATTGATCCGGAACGCCAGCCCCGGGGCCAACCCATCGAGGCGGAACCGGCCATCGTCGCCGGTCAGCGTGGGGACGCTCCGGTGCTCGACCAGGCCGTTACCCCGTCGCCGCTTGTCCTTGGCGTAGGCGGAGATCGCGACGCGCGGGCGGGGCTTGCCCGTGGCGTCGACGACCCGGCCGGTCGCCTCGGCCCACGGTTCGAGGCGGACGACGATCGGGCCGGGCTCGTCCCCCCGGACGTCGCGCCAGGCGGCCAGGCGTTTCTCATCGTGGCGAAAGAGCAGGGTGAAGGGCTCGTCGGGCTTCGACCCCTTGGCGGTGGCCGGCGTCAGGGCATCGACGGTGAAGGTCGAGCCCTCCGACTGCCCGTCCCAGCCGCCGATTCGCCCGCGACCGTAGACGCTGACCCCGGTCAAGGGGCGGCCTTCGGCGTCGTGGGTGGTCCCTCGGAGAGTCCGGGCCGGTTCGAGGGAAAAATCCCGGGTGATCCCCCCGCCCCCTTCGGGCACCTCGATGGCGGCGTGGGCGTGGTCGAGGCCGTGATAGGTGGGGACGAAACCGGGATTGGGGCCGTTCGCTTTCGGATCGGCGTAGTTCGAGGGATAGCGATCGTCGGCGACGCGCAGCGAGAGCATCCCCCGGCCCGGGAGGACGGCCAGGCGATACGAACCGTCCTCGTCCGTGTTTCCGCTGAGGTACTGGACGAAGCCGGCCTCGGCCTCGCGGAAGCCCGGGGCCTCGGCGAGATGGGGGTTGTCGGCGGCGGCATGGTAAGCGATCGCGGCGTTCGAGATCGGCTTGCCGGTCGCCCGGTCGACGACCTTGCCGGTCGCCCAGACCCCCCGCTTGAGGGGCAGGTCAAGCTCCAAGGGGGCGAGCCCGGGCCCCTCCTCGATCGTCTTGTACGAGGGGAGGTAGGGCTCGTCCTTGGGGGAATAGATCAGGATCTTGTTGCCCGGGCCCTTGGGCAGGCCGACCAGGCGATAGCGCCCCTCCGCGTCGGAGGTCGCCCGGGTGAGCATCGTGTTCACGTGGTTGCCGGCGTCGGCGAGCATCATGTCGACCACGGTCGCGCCGGGGAGCGGTCGGCCGGAGTCGCGGTCGCGGATCACGCCGACGATCGGTCGCGACGGGGGCATGACCAGGTCCACGGTCGAACCGTGGTACGTCTCCTGATAGCGACCGCTCGGGTTGGGGTCTTCGGGGGCCTTGAACTTCGGGAGGCGGCGGGTGATGGCCAGGAGTTCCGTCGTCCGGACGTTGGGCCCTTCGAACCGAAGTGCGACGATCCGGTCGCGACCGATCCCCGCCAGCCGGTACCGCCCGTCAGGGCCGGTGACGGCGGTCGGGATCAGGCCGACCTCGCCCGCGAAATCGGCGCGGGCCAGGTGGTTATAAGGAGAGTTGTACGCGCTCCCGTACTCGCCCCCCGCCTTGGTGTTCGCGATGAAGGGCGACAGGTCGCCCACCATCGGGGCCCAGAACGTCTTGATCCGGACCGAGGCGCCGACGACCGGCCGCCCTTCGAGGTCGACCAACCGCCCCTCGATCGGGGCGTCATCCGGGGCAAGTCGGACGGTCAACTCGCGGTCGTTGTCGTCCTCGGCGCCGTCGGAAAGCCCGAGGCCGAACCCGGGGGCCTTGGCGGCGACGCGGACCCACTTCTCCATCCCGCCGTCGGGCTGGAACGCCGAGGCGTCGAGGGTGAATCGGAACCCCCCGTCGGGGCCGCTGGTCGCCCGGACCGGGTAGGTCGGGTGCTCCCAGTCGGGCGAGTAGTCCAGGAGCAACTTCGCCCCGGCGAAGGGCTTGCCCTCGGGGTCGACGACGCGGCCGGCGTAGGTCCAGACCTTCGCGGGCGGCTTGGGGTCGGCCTTCGAGGGGACGGCGGCGACGCCGGGTTTCCCGGCCGGCTTGGTCGTCATGGCGTCGTCGCGGCCGGCTCGGCCGAAAGCGGAGCCCGCCAGGGCGGCCGACGCGATCATCCCCAAGGCGACGGCCGAGGCGAGCTTGAGTTTGCCCAGCGCCGATCCCAGGAGGACCCGGCCGGCCAGGTGCGCGACGGCTCCCGACGCCTCGCCCGAGGCCGCCGCCCTGGCGGCCAGGGTCGCGAGGGCTTGGGGCACGGCGGCCTTGGCCGAGCGGGCCAGGCTCGCGACCAGGGCCGAGGTCGAAAGCCCGATCCCCCGGCGGATCAGGCCGTGGCGGAGCCTGGGGAGCGCCTCGGCCAGGTGGCGGCGGAGGGTCCGCTCCCCCCGGCGGAGGCGGCGGGCGGCCTCGGCGTGGGTCAAGCCTTCGAGGTGGCAGAGGACCACCGGCAGTCGGTAGCGGTCGGGCAGGCGGTCGATCTCCTCGTGGAGCGCGGCCGACGGGTCGTCGAGGCGGTCGCGGACCGGGCCCGGGCGGGCTCGCGGGCCGCCGGCCTCGCGCTCGTGGCGGCGGCGGGCGGCGGCGGCGGCGCGGGCCTTCGCGGCCGATCGTTGGGCGACCCGGTGCAGCCAGCCGCCCAGGGCTTCGGCGTCGCGGATCGACCCGGCGCGGCGGGCCAGGATCAGGAACGTGGCCTGGAAGGCGTCGTCGGCGTCGCCGGCGTCGCCGAGCGCGGCCCGGGCCGTGGCCAGGACCATCGAGCCGTGGCGGTCGACCAGCGCGGCGAAGGCGGTCGCGTCCCCCTCGTCCGCGAACCGGGCGAGCAGCGCGCCGTCGCCGAGGCCGGCGATCGGGCCGTCATCGATCAGGGTCTGAATCTGCCGCAAGGCGGCGCCGAGCGTCGAGGCGGACATGGCGGGGGCTCCTCCGGTTCGATTGATCCGTCGCAAAGAGCCCGGGACTCGGCCCGATCCGGCCATCTTTCTCGGAAATCCCGGCCGATCACGTCTGGCCGGTCCAGGAAGAGTCCGCGACCGCCTTCCACCGGGCGCGGATCGCGTCGAAGGTCTCGGCGGGCAGGGGGCCGGCTTCCAGGAGCCCGGCGTTCTGGGCCCATCGGTCGGGCTTGGTGGTCCCGACGATCGCCGTGTGGACGCCGGGGACGCTCAGGGTGAACCGGAGCGCCGTGGAGGCCGCGAGGGCGTGGTCGTTGCGGGCGAAGTCGTAAGCGAGCTTGCCGAAGCGTTGCCAGTAAGCGACGTGGTAGCCGTTCTCCGGCTCCTTGTCGTGCCGCCAGGCCGCGTTGGCGATCGGCCGCTTGGCGATCACCCCCATCCCGCGATCGGCGGCCATCGGCAAGGTCAGGTCGATGGCCTCCTGGTCGGCGATGCTCACCGAGGTCTGGAGCGCGTCGAACGCCCCGGACTCGATGGCATACCGCGCGGCCGACCCGTCGCCGCTGTACCCAATATAGCGGGTCAGGCCCGCGTCCCGGGCGTCCCGCAAGGCCGAGATCACGTCCCCCCGCCGCAGCTCCTCCTCGGAGCAGCTATGGAGCTGGACCAGGTCGACCCGGTCGGTCTTGAGCCGCTTCAGGCTCCGCTCGATGCTCGCCCGGAGCGACTCCGGCCGCCAGTCGCCAACGCCCGCGGTCTCGGGATGCCCGCATTTCGTGAACAGATGATAATCCCCCCGCCGCCCCGCCACCGCCTGGCCGATCAGCTCCTCGCTGGCCAGGTAGCACTCCGCCGTGTCGATCACGTTGAGCCCCGCGTCCAGCGCCAACCCCAGGAGCCGGGCCACGTCCCCCACCGCCGCCCGCTCGAACCCGATCTCCGCCCCGCCGAAGCCGAGCACGCTGACTTGCATGTCGGTCTCGCCGAATGGTCGCATTTCCATGAGAGCGTCCCCGGATGCCGGGAAATGCCAGATGATGGCATCTCGTCCACTGATCATTTAAGCTGACCACCCCACCCCGATCCCATGAGGATGGACATGGCCGACGCGACGACAAGCCAACAACGAACGATCCTGCTCCAGTCCTTCGCCAACCGCAAGGACCCCAGGCTTTCCTATGCTCAACTCAAGGAGAAATTCGGCCCCGGAAAGGGCCGCCTCAACCTCGAAGCCGAGGCGGCCGATCGCCTGGTCGACGACCTCATCGCCGACGGCCTCCTCGCCGTGACCGGCGGTGGCAAGGACGGCGCCCACCCTCGACCCAAGGCATCTTACCGCCTGACCAGCAAGGGCAAAGACCACCTCCGGCCGGCCCGACCCGGGCATCATTCCCCGGAGCTGCTCGAATTCCAGGAAGCCTACCTCCTCCTCCAAGTCTTCCGAGCCGAGGGCCGGTCGCTCTCGCGATCCAAGATCAACGACAAGCTCAAGACGAAGGCCGCCGTCCAATCCCTCGAATTCGACCCGAAATCCGACCCGGCGACGATCCACTACCACCTATCCGCCTTGGTCGAAAACGCCGCCCTCGCCGAGAACCGGACCGGGACCTCGACCAGCTTCACGCTGACCGAGAGCGGGCTCCGGGCCCTCGCCACGGCCCGACAACACGTGGCGGCCAGCTTCACGCTTAAGGGAGAAGCCCTGAACGAACTGCTCGCCGCCGCCCGGGGATCAACCCCCGTTTCGGGGGACGAGAAAGAATCCGAACTTGGGACCGCGCCCGAGCCCGCGACTCAACCCGGACCCGCGACACCCACGGTGGGCGAGGACGACATCCTGCGGCTCGTCGACCATCTCAAAGCGGGCGACTTCGCCGGCCGGGAGTTGATACCGATCCATGAGGTTCGCCGGCTCGTCGCCGAGCATCATGGCCGGGACGCCGCCAGCCATCCCACATTCGATCGCCTGGTCAAACGGCTTCGGAGCGACGACCGCCTGGTACTAACGGCAATCAGCGACTCCCGTGGCGTCACTCAGCAGGAGTTGGACGACTCGATCCCGGGGATGAACGAAGTCATCTTCTACATCGTGATCGAATAGGAGGCCGGCAATGCTTTTCGATAATCCGTTCCGGGAAAATCGCCTCAACAACAGCCAGAACTTCCGTCCCGAGTGGGACGTCCCGGAGCTGAATCGGGTCACTTCCAATTGGCTGGTCGCGGAGGTCGGTCGGCTCCGTGGGCGGAAGGAGCCCGACCCCGGCCAGATGATCGCCGTCATGCTGGGGCCGCCGGGTTATGGCAAGACCCACCTGTTCGGCCGGATCGAGCATCTGGTCGGCCATGAGGTCTTCTTCGCCTTCATCCCGGCATTCGAGGCGGAGGCGGCCCCGCTCGATCACATCAGGAGGTACGTCGTCCAAGCCCTGTTCCGGACACCGGCCGGGGGCCGTTCTCTTCTTGAGATTGCCTTGGCAACGACCTGCCGCCCCGCGTTCGCGGATTTTTTCGAGGATCTCCCGCCGACCTTGGCGGCCCGTCACGAACCGCTCATCCGCCGCCTCGAAGAAGACTCCGAAGCCGTCCTTGAGATCATTCGGAAGGTTGACACGCTCACGCCGTTCATGAAACTCGCCGACTCGCTTGCTTCCGCCTTGCCAGATCAAGATGCCGGCACCGTCCGGGCTCTCGCCCTCGGCTGGGCGCCCGAGCCGTGGTCGACCACGGCTCGCCGCTGGCTCCAAGGCCAAGACCTCCCCGAGACGGAATTGGTCATCCTTGGACTCGGCGAGGAACCACCGACCCCACTGGATGTCCTCCGCGCCATCCCCGCCATCCTCGGGCACGACCGACCGATGATGGTCTGCTGTGATCAGATCGAGTCTGTCATTCAGGGAGAAGACACCGCCAGGCTCAACCTCGTGACGACGAGCATCATGGACCTCTTGCAGTCGTTGCCCGCCCAGATCGTCCTGAGTTGCTTGAAAGATCGGTGGATTGAAGTGGTGAAACTGTCTTTCCGCTCATTCAATATGCGGGTCAGGCAACCGGCGTTTGAACTGAGCGATTTGCGTCCCGACCAAGCGATCCAGATGGTGAAAAGTCGCCTCGCCTCTTGGAGCGGGGCCAAACCCGATTCTCCCCCTTGCTGGCCTTTCGAAGAAGCCTCGATCTCGGAACTGGTCCGGGAGGAACGCCCGACCCCACGTGCCCTGATCCAGAAGTGCGATGCGGAGTTCGCCAAGTGGATCGAGGAGGGCTCCATCAAGACGATCAAGCTCGGCCTTGGCGATGTTCCCCAATCCGACCTTACCTATCTGTTCCTCCAGGAATGGAACCGCGAGATCGAGGAGATCCGGAAGAACCCGGAGCGGTCGGCCGAGAATTTGGCCGAAGCTCGACTTTATCGCGGCATCTTCGAGGCACTACGGATGGCCGAGTCCGCCCGCCGCTTGCGGGATTTCGGGGGCGTCCGGATTGCGGAAGTCCAGGATCGGGCGATCAAGTCGACGGCCGCCACCCCAAGGCCAGGGGCCCGGGTCGTGATCGCGGTGGGGATGGGCCAGGTGGCACCGAGCGCGATCGTCGCTTTGACGACGATGGACAACTCGCGCAAGTTCACCGGCTATCTGAGAGCGTTGTCGGATGCGATGGCCGACCCCGTCTCGGGCGCGGTGCTGATCCATCCGAAACGGGACATCACGATGAGCCCGGGAGCCCGGGCGGATTACGAAGCGGCCATCCGAGCCGGAAAGATCCGCCTATTCCCGCTCGAAGACTATCCGCAGACGCATGCCGCGGCGGAATGCCTGGCCACGATGCTCGACCGGGCGAATGCGCGGGAACTCGTCCTGGGCGATACGACCCTCTCCGTCGAGGATTGCCGGGAGATGGTCATCAAGACCGGGGTGATCGACAACCTCGACTTATTCAAGATGCTCGGCCACTGGCGGAAGCCGGCGGAGCGGGCGACGACGGGCGCGAAGCCCGAGGCGCCGCGCGCCGAGGCGACCGGCCCGAAACCGGGCGGGGAACAACCCTCGGCCTCGGCGGTTCCGCCGGGGCCCGAGGCCGCGCCCAAACCGGGAGCGGCCGGACCGGGCGCGGCGACCGGGCCGCCTCGGGTGGACCTGGAGGAATGGGCGGCGAGCAAGCTCGTCGGGGCGATCAAGAAGTTGAAGCTCTTCGGCCATCAAGTCGAACCCGATGGGTTCGAGATCGGCCCGACGTTCGCCAGGCTCCGAATCCGGCCGATCGGCAAGACCAACTTCAAGGGCGTGGCCAACACGGCGGTGGACCTCCGGATCTCGCTCGGCCTGGAAGTCGTGCCGATCGTCGGGTCCCAGGCCGGCTCGATCAGCATCGACATCCAGCGGCCGGACCGGGCGGTCGTGACGCTCGCCGAGGCCCTGGCGGCGGCCCCGATGGGGCTTGATGGGAGGCCGGCGTTCCCGGTCGGGGTCGACGTGCGGGGGCAGGCCCACTGGCTCAACCTGGCCGACCCGTCGGACTGTCACCTCCTGGTCGCCGGGACGACGGGCAGCGGCAAGAGCGAGTTCCTCCGCGCCATGCTCGCGAGCCTGGCCGTCCGCCTCGGCCCGGATCGGCTCCAGTTCTTCCTGATCGACCCCAAGCGGGTGACGTTCAACCTCGACGGGACCAGCCCCTACCTCCGCTCGCCGGTCGCTTACGGGCTGGAAGAGGCTTTGCCACTGGTCGAGGCGTGCATGACCGAGATGGACCGGCGGTACGCGATCCTCGGCGAGCGGAAGCTGTCCAACGTGTCCGAGCTGCCGCCCGACCTCCTGCCGAGGATCGTCCTGGTCATCGACGAGTTCGCCAGCTTCATGGAGGACAAGGAGTCCAAGAAGGTCGCCACGAACCTCCTCAAGCGGATCGGCGCGATGGCCCGCGCCGCCGGCATCCACCTCGTCCTGAGCACCCAGCGGCCCGACAAGGACGTGATCACCCCCCTGCTGCGCGAGAACCTGCCCGGCCGGATCGCCCTCAAGGTCTCGTCGAAGGCGGGCAGCGACCTGATCCTCGGCTCGACCGACGCCGAGAACCTGCTCGGCAAGGGCGACCTGTTCTGGAAGAAGGGCGGCGACCTCCTCCGCCTCCAGAGCCCGTTCGTCTCCCAAGGCGAGCTGGAGCGGGTCTTGAAGGTCAAGTCATGACGTCCGGGGGACGGACCGCGATCGATCGCGACCCGCCCCCTCGGCTCAACGGGCCAGCGAGGACAGGTATTCGATCGCCAAATACTGGACGTTGAGCTTGCCGGGCGCGATCGGCTCTTTGGGGGGTGGGATGAGGTTGCCCATCGATTCCAAGACCTTTCCAGCATGGGCGAAGCGGCGGTCGGGACGGGCCAGGCAGCGCTCGACGAGGCTAATCGTGTGCGAGTCGAGTCCTTTCTCCTTGAGCCGCGAGGCGAAATCATACGGCGGTCGCTCGATCGCTCCGACGGCGAGCTGATACCAGACCACGCCGAGAGCGAAGATGTCATACTGGGCCGGATTCCGTCGCTTACTCCGGAGTTGCGACTCGGGTGGTAGATATAACTCGGTTCCGACCAGCCCCGCCATCGACGCGAGCCTTGAGCCGCCCTCGCGGTTCGATCGGGCGATCTTGGCCAGTCCAAAGTCCCCGATCTTGACACCGACGTCCGGGCCGTCGGCCAGGAGTATATTGGCCGGCTTGATGTCCCGATGGAAGATGTCCTGGGCGTGGGCGGCGGCCAGGCCCGAGGCGACCTGGCGGATGATTTCGTTCGTGGCCAGGTCCGGCCGGCGATCCTTGTCCTTGATGATCCACTCTTCGAGCGAACCGCCCGCGCAGTACTCGAACCCGAGATAAGGATATCCGGGGCCGACGTCCGCGTCCCTGAAATCGACGATGTTATCGTGCTCACCGAGTCGTTTCAGGATCTCGACCAGACTCTCTTGCTCCCGCTTAAGCCACTCACCCGAGACGTCTTGGGTGAAGAACTTGTAGGCCCTGGGGATGGGAAAGCCGGGGTTCACGGCGAGCCAGACTTCGCCGAAGCTGCCCATCCCCAGGTGGCGTTCGAGGACCCAGGGCGAGCCGGGCGCGATCTTCTCGCCCCGATGGCGCTTCGGCTCGACATCCCGGAGCATCAGGTCCAGGAGCCGTTCGCTCCGCATAAAGCTACCATCGAGAGGACCATAAGAACGCCTGGCCCGGACGTTGCGAGCCATATTGTTGGCCAGCGCGATCATCACGTCACGTTCCGCCCGCGGGATCAGATCTCTGGACTCGTCGAAAGCCTTCTCGGCAACCTTGCGGATCTGGGCCTCCGTGGCCTTCTCCATCCCGATGACTTGCTTCTCAATCGTCGAAGACGAAGCGGTCCAGCTCCAACGGTTCACCTTCTCGACAACCCAGTCCGACACCATGCCATAAGCGTTGGCGACCTCTCTTGCCGTCGTGTAAGCCTGAAACAAGGAGAAGATCAGTTCCATGCGGGAATTCCGGTTGTAGGGAGGGGGGGTCCAACAGCGATCAGGATTATCCCTTGTCCTTGGCTTCCTTGTCCTTGGCCTCTATTCCCTGCTTCTCGCGTTCCTTCTTCTCCCGCTCGGCCTCCTCGGCCAGGAACTTTTCGAGGGGGGGCCGCCGGAGGTGGAAGCCGGCGGCTTGCTGGAAGGCGGAGGCGACGGCGAGGAGGGTGGATTCGTCGTAGAGGCGGCCGGTGAAGGTCAGGGAGCCGGTCCGCTCGCGGCCTTCGACCTCGCGGGTCCCGTGGGGGAGGACGGCGGTCGGGTGGCCGGTGAGGTTGCAGATGGTCAGGTCGTTGCCGCCGACGTACAGGTCGACGGTCGCCATCAGGCGGGCCATCGCCCTCATCAACAAGGTCCGGACCCGGGCGGCCCGGAGGTATTCGACGGCGGGGACGAACTGGCCCGATCGGAACGTCGCCGGCCAGGTGTTGAGGCCTTCGGTGATGTGCCGGCGGGTCAGGTCGTCGAAGACGGCGGCGGCCTCGGTCCCGAGCATCAGGCTGATCGCCCGGGCGGGGAACTCCTTGGGCAGCTCGATCGCGACCAGCTCGACGCCCAGTTCCTTGAGGATGGCCAGCTCGTCGCGCTGATCGTCGGGCTTGTCGTCGCGCTTGACGTAGCCGACGCGGAGCCCCCGGACGGCGACCCGGGCGGGCCAGGGGAAGGGGTGGTCGACGGCGGTGGCGTCGAGGCCGTCTCCGCCGTGGATGGCGTCGAGGACCAGGGCGCAGTCTTCGAGGGAGCGGGCGATGGGCCCGATCTTGTCCATCGACCACGACAGCGACATGCAGCCGTGGCGGCTGACCCGGCCGAAGGTCGGGCGGAGGCCCGAGGCGCCGCAGGCCTGGCACGGCGAGACGATCGAGCCCAGGGTCTCGCTGCCCAAGGCGAAGCCGACCAGCCCGGCGGCGACCGCCGAGGCCGAGCCGGCCGACGACCCGCTCGAACCCTGGCGGGGGTCCCAGGGGGACCGCGTCTTGCCGCCTTGCCACTGGTCGCCCATCGCCAAGGCCCCCAGCGACAACTTGCCCAACAGCACGGCGCCGGCTTCTTCCAGCCGGGCGGCGACGGTCGCCTTCTCGTCGATCACCCGGTCCTTGAACGGGGTCGCGCCCCAGGTCGTCGGGAAGCCGGGGTAGGCGATCAGGTCCTTGGCCCCCCAGGGAATCCCGTGGAGCGGCCCCCGGTACAACCCGGCCGACAGCTCGGCGTCGGCCTTCGACGCCTGCTTGAGGGCGAGGGCCTCGGTCAGGGTGACCACGCACTTGAGGAGCGGGTCGAACCGCTTGAGCCGGGCCAGGTAGACCTTGGTCAGCTCGGTCGAGGTGACCTGACGCGACCGGATCAGGGCCGACAGCTCCGTGACCGGCAGGAACGCCAGGGTTTCGTCGGAGTCGGGGCGCCTCGGGGCGTTGGACTCGGTCGGTGTAGCGGCGTTGCGACGGACCCCCTCGGCCGGCCTCAACCCCGGCGCCGGGACGAAGGCCAGGGCGGGCGGGACCTCATACCCGACCTCGACCTTGCGGATCGCATCGAACGACCGGAGGGTTTGCCGGAGGGTGTCGGCCGTCTCCTTCCGCTCGGCGTCGGTCAGCTCCAGGCCGGCGATCCATTCGGCCTGGTGGATCATCTCCGGCGTGACCGGGGCGGCCTGCGCCGCCTGTTGGGCCAGGGCTCGGCGGAACGTCGCCGACCCGACGCCCAGCGCCGCCAGGCCTTTCAGGATCGCCCGACGCCGGAGCGGGGCGGGGGAGGGCTCGTCGGGGATCTCGCGAAGCTCGTCGATGTCAGCGTTCATGGATGGACCATCGGCTCTCGGATCGTCGCGGAAGAGGTCCGAGCATGATCCGCGTTTCGCCGGGGGATCTCAATGGGCGCGCGGCCGATCCCGGGGCGAGACGGAGGCCGTTTCAGGGTCCACGGGCCCGCCGAATCGTTCGCGGAAGCGGGCGACGAGGCGGAACGGGAAGCTCGCCACCTGGATGAGGCGGATGAGCCAGAACAGGCGGCGGAGCCCCTTCCTGATCTTGACCCACTGGGCGTCCCTGTCTCCGAGGCGTTCGTCGGGGGTCCGACCTTCGAGGTCGCGGAGGGTGGGATCGGCCCCCCGGTCACGGAGGAGGTCGGCGACTTTGGGATTGTTCTGGGCGACGGCCAGGTGGAGCGGGGTTTGTCCCCGGGCATCGACCGCGTTGACGTCGGCCCCACGATCGATCAGCAACCTGGCGACGTCCGGGCCGCCATAACCCGAGGCCCGGTGCAGCGGGGTCTGGCCTTCTTCCACCTTGCCGCCGAGGTGCCAGCCGGCCCAGGCCATCATCTCGCGGAGGGGAAGACTCTTTCCGAAGGCGGGGTGCGCCTCGATGGAACGGGTCGAGACGCCGATCGAGGCTATGTCGACAGGGGTACCGCGCCCGATGAGGAGCGCGGCGATTTCGGGCGAGCCGCTACTGGCCGCGATGTGGAGCGGGGTCAGGCCCCGGTTGTCGCGGGCCCGGAGGATCGCCCCGCGGTCCAGCAGGGCGGCGACGAACTCGGTCCGGTCGGAATTCGCGGCCATATGGAGCGGGGTCCAACCTTCGAGATCGGCGGCGTCAAGGTTCGCGCCGGCCGCGAGCAAGGGCTCGATCAGCTTGACATGGCCCCTTTCGGCCGCGTGGTGGAGCGGGGTAGCCCCGCGATGATTGAATGCGTTGGGGTCGGCGCCGGCGGCGAGCAGCGCCTCGACGATCGCGCGATCGCCGCCCTCGGCCGCGAAGTGCAAGGCGGTCCGGCCGTTGTCGTCAACGAGGCGGCCGAAGTCGGCGTCGGACAGGTACCGGTCGGACAGGGGAAAGTGGAAACCGCGAAGCTGCTCGAAGGCGCGATCCAGGGACGCCCTGGATTCCGCCGCCACGCTCCCGGGCGTCGGGACCGAGGCCTTGTCCAGTCCGATCGAATCCGCGATCGGGAGGAGACGGACCGGGTCCGCGAACGCGACCTTCGATAATCCCCCATATTCCTCCAGCCGGACGAACCGGCGCGGCTGGGCGGAGTCGGCGAGGGCGAGGTTGGCGGCGGCGAGGATCGCGTCGGTATCGAACCATTCGCCCTGGTTCACGACCGGGAATCGATAGAGCCGCCCCCGGTGGATGAACGGGACGGGGAACGTGTCCGCCTCGGCGATGGAAGTTTGCAAGATGGCCTCGGGCGCGAAGCCTCCCCGTGAGACACCGGCCAGGTCGCGGAGGAGTTCATCGTGGGGAGGCGGGGATTCGCCGCTTTCAATCGAGCAATAAAGGAAAACTCCGGCGGCGGTGAAGGCGGCGCGGGCACCCCATCCCGAGTCGGCAACCCAGAATTCTGGGCAAGGCGTGCCACGGACGGCGGCAAGGGCGGCGTCCCCCTCGGCCCGGTCGACGAGGCCGGCGGCGATGATCCGCTCGACGTCGGCGGAGGCCTGCTCGATCGCGGCAAGTCGGGCGGCCTCGGCCCGGGCCACCCGGTCAACCTTGGTGAGGGCGCGCGACAGGTCGTCCCGGGCGGCTTCGGGGAGATTGGACAGGGCTTCGAGGGCGGCGAGCATGTCCGAAGCTTCGGCCCGGAGGCTCAAGTCGGGGCTCGATTGATGGAACCGACGGATCAGGTCCACGCCGACCTTGGCCGCCTTCTCGTCGGCCGAGCGGGCGAGGACTTCGAATGCGTGGCGGAGGATCGAGCCGTCCCGCCCGATGTCGGCCAACTCCTCGCGAGACGCCCAGCCGACTCGGGGGTCGTCGACCCGGCTTTGCAAGACTTCGGCCGCTCCCGGTGGCCTCCACGTCCCGAGCAGGCGGACCGCGTAATGGGCGACATACCGATCGGGGTGATCGAGCAACGCGACCACCCGGCCGTAGTCCAGGTCGGCGAGCGCGAGGTCCGCGCGATCGCCGGCGGTCTCGATGGCCCATCGGAGTCGATCCAGGGTCTCGATCAGGACTCCGGACGATTCGGCGTTGAGGAACGGGAGGAGGGCCCGGAAGCCGGCCACGGCGTCCAGCTTGCCGAGGGCCACGGCGGCGAACAGGCGGAGGAGTTCGGCCTCGCCGGCATGTCCCCGGGTCATGGCCAGGAGCTTGGGGAGGAACTCCTCGCGACCCCGGGCCAGCGCGGATTCCTGGATATCGGAGAGGAAAATCCAGGGTTCCTCGGCTTCCACCTGGTCCCGGATGAAGTCGAGGAAGGCGGCGACGGGATCGCGCCCGGTCCGGGCCGCGTCGGCTCGGGCGGCTTCGAGGGAGGCCGGGTCGTCGGTCACCTGGATCTTCATGGTCGGGGCCGCCCCGGTCGCGGATCGATGCCCCTCGCGATCGTCGCGAGGGGCATCGATCTTACCGGGCTCGACCTACCCCGGTCACCCTCAAGAGTGGGGAGGGCGGGCGGACAGGAGGGCGGTGAGGGTGACGACGAGTTCGTCGTTGTGGGCCGGGGTCCGGACGCAGAACCGGAGGTGGCCGTTGGTCGCGAAGTCGCGGCCGGGGCCGGTCATCCGCGAGCCGATCTCCAGGCCCCGATAGTTGGAGCATTCGCGGACGAAATAGCCCTGGCGGGCCAGCGCGTCCTGGAGATGGGTCGAGGTCCAGGGGGTCCCGACCAGGCTGACCAGGACGAAGTTGGGCATCGAGGGGGCCGAATCGGGCCGGTCGCGGGCCGGCCAGGCGGGGCGGAGGCCCGGGACGTCCCAGAGGCGGTCGGTGAAGCGGGCCGACTCGGCCTCGATCAGCTCGACGGTCCGGCCGAGATAATCGTCGTCGTCGAGGGCCGCGATGGCGGCGTACTCGGCGGCCGTCGTCACCGACCAGGGCTGTTGCCCGCGCCGGAGGCGATTGATCATCTCGGGGGCGCCCACGACGTAACCGACCCTCAACCCGGGGAAGGCGAAGATCTTGGTCATCGACCGGAGGACCAGGAGGTTGTCGCGGGAAGCGGCCGCGTGGATCAGGGTCCGCTCGGCCTCGTCGGGGAGGAACGGGAGATACGCCTCGTCGACGACCGTCGTCAACCGGGGGTTGCGGTCGACCAAGGCGAGCAGGCGGGGGCGGTCCCAGGCCCGGCCGGTGGGGTTGTTGGGGTGGCCGGTCCAGAAGAGGCCCTGGGCCCCGTCGGGCTCGGTCTCCTGCCGCCAGCCGAGGATCGGCTCGTCCCAGATCCGGGCGAGCAGCCCGTTCTGGGCCGAGGTCCGGCGATATTCGCCGTAAGACGGCTCGACCAGGTGGGCCATCGGCAGCTCCGGGTCGGCCGGTTCGCCGGCCCGGCGCGCCAGCGACTCGCGGTAGACCTGGCCGATCAGGCCGATCAGCTCGGTGGTCCCCGCCCCGACGAGGATTCGGTCGGCCGCGACCCCGTGGTATTCGGCCAGCCGCTCCACCAGCCGGGGCGAGCCCGGCTCGGGGTAGCGGTCGATGCTCTCGGTGGCCGCCCGGACCGCGGCGATCGCGCCCAGGGGCGGCCCTAGCGCGTTGAGCGGCGCCGAAAAATCCAGGAGGGGCCGGTTGCCCAGCTTCAGTCGCGTCCGGATGGACGATTGGTTGCCGCCGTGTTGGATCGGCCTGGTCGCCTGGTAATCTACCATACGGCTCGGGGGAGGTGAGGAAACATGGGTCTTCAAAGGGGCACCCGACTCGCGTGGGCCGACGATCCCCGCGCCCGTGACTCCGGCGGGGCGCCAGCAGCGATACCCGTGCCGCCCTCGGGCGTCGGTCGCTGGGGCGCCCGCCCGGCGCCTCGAAAAGCGGATCATTGGCGAGGTCCGAATGTAACCGGATGACACGATCCTGCAAAGGGTCCGGGAAGACTTTTTGACGAAACGATGACGATTCGACCGCGATCCCCGGAAAGTCCCGGCGAGCGGCTCCCACCTCGGGGGTGGAGGGGACGGGACCGGATCGATTACAATCCCCCCCTTCGCGTGACTTTCCGCCGATCGACGGCCGATTACCGCCCCCCGATCGGGGCGAGGCGGCTCGGTCATGGCAGAGACCCCGACCCCGACCCGTTTTCGAACTTGAAGGGCATCCATGACCACGGCGACCACCGGCACCAATCCCGCCACCCCGTACGACAACCGCGGGCAATACAGCCGGACCGGCATCCTCCGGTACGAGAAGATCTTCGGGGAAGGCTACGTCAGCACCGGCGGGCATGGGACCACCGAATATCTTTGCTCAATGGTCGAGGACGTGCTCAGGCCCGGCGCCCGCGTCCTCGACGTCGGCAGCGGGATCGGCGGGGCGGCGTTCCACCTCGCCAGGAAGTACGGGGCGGTGGTGACGGGCATCGACCTTTCGCCGGAGATGGTCAACATCGCCCACGACCGGGCCCAGGCGGCCGACGTCGGGTCCTCGGTGACGACGGTGCTCGGCGACATCCTGACGACGCCCTTCGACCGCCCGTTCGACGTCATCTGGAGCCGAGACGCCCTGATGCACCTGCCCGACAAGCCCGGGCTGTTCTCAAGACTCCACGACCTCGCCGCGCCGGGTGGCCGGCTGGTCATCACCGATTACGCCAAGGGGGTCGGCGAGCGGTCGCCCGAGTTCCGGGCCTACATCGAGGAGACCGGCTACCACGTCGTCGACCCGGCCACTTACGGCCAGTTCCTGGAAGGGGCCGGCTTCGTCGACGTCCGGATCGAGGACGCGACCGACCGCTTCGTCGCCATCCTCGGGCGCGAGCTGGAGTCGCTGGCCACTCACCGCGACGAGTTCCTCAAGTCGTTCTCGGAGGATGACCTGAATTACCTCGTGGCCCGCTGGAAGATGAAAGTCGGCTTTTGCCAGGCCGGCGACATGAAGTGGGGGATCTACCGGGCGTCCCGGTGATCTTCTTCCGAACTCGCGGGCCCCGACCCCGGCCCGACCGGAATGCCGGGAGAGCCGGGGGACCGGTCGCGTTCATCGCTCAGAGGCTATCCGGGATGGGAAATGGTTCATGGTCGATGGGTTATGGCCAAAGACCGGGAAGACAGACGAGATCACGTCCGGGGAATTCCTGGCTTTTTCTCACCCATCAACCATCAGCCATTTTTCATAATCCCTTGCGGCTCCTGGAAAATGTTTCCGGATAGCCTCTCAGCTCGACTGATGCAGATTTACGATTAAAGACTTTGCTCTCGATTTTGGCCTTCGTGCAAGCCTTTCGAGCGTCGCTTTTCGGCGCCGACGACCCATTGTGACGGAGTTTTTCGACAGGCGGGTCAATCCCGAGGTATCCAAAAACCCTGAATCTCGGTGGTTTGGTGGCAAATCCTGCGATAGCTGCCCAGAAAATCTGCATCAGTCGAGCTCAGGGGTGACGATCGGCCGCGGCCCCGGCGAGGTTGAAGCCGTCGAGGGCGGCGAGGAGCCGGGCCCAGGCGTCGCGGACCAGCCCGAGGGCATCGCCGGCCGACCGGACGTTGCCCAGCCGGGCGGCGACACTCAGGGCGCCGCAGGCGGCGACCAGTTCGCCGGCCCCGATCCCCCCGGCCAGGTCGCGGACGGTGTCGGCCTCGGCGTCGAGGGTCGAGAAATCGCGGAGGGCCAGGGCCGCGTCGAGGGCTTCGAGGTGGGGCGGGGCCACTTCCAGGAAGACGCCGATCAGCTCGCCGGCAAGCTCCCGATCCCCTCCGCAAGAAGCGAGCAATTCGTCGAGGATCTCGGGGCCGGGATGATCGTCCGCCGGCCGGGAAAACCTCGATAGGGCGTCGCGCAGGAGGTCGACCTCGATCGGCTTGCCCACGTAATCGTCGAAGCCGGCCGCCAGGCAGCGCTCGCGGTCCCCCTTCATGGCGTGCGCCGTCAGGGCGATGATCGGGAGCCGTGGCCGGGTCGCGGACTCGGCCGACCTGATCGAATCGAGGGCCTGGAACCCGTCGACTTCGGCCATCTGGATGTCCAGGAGGATGAGGTCGAACCGGGTCGACGCGGCGGCCAGGACGGCGGCCCGGCCGTTGTCGACGAGGGTCACGGAATGGCCCATGCGCTCGATCAGCCGGACGGCGACCAACTGGTTGATCGGCTGGTCCTCGGCCAGGAGCACGCGGAGCCGGCGGGGGACGTCGGCCGGGGCGGCGGCCTGGGACGGCTCATGGGGTCCGAGCCTCGTTGGATCGTCGTCGACGGGCATCGGGGAGCTTTCGAGGGAGGCCGTCGCGCGGGTCGAGGGAGCCTCTTCGGGCTCGGGCCCGGGCTCGGCCACTCGCGTCATCCTGGCCGTGAAGTGGAAGGTGCTGCCCAGGCCCGGCGTGCTCTCGACCCCGATCTGGCCGCCCATCAGGGCGACGAGCTGGGACGAGATGGCCAGCCCCAGGCCGGTCCCGCCGTACTGGCGGGTCGTGGTGTTGTCGGCCTGCTCGAACGGTTCGAAGATCGCGCCGAGCTTGGCGGCGGGGATGCCGACGCCGGTGTCGGAGACCGAGATTCGCAAGCCGACCCAAGCCTCGTCGTCGGGGGGGTCGGCGGGGCCGAGGGTGACGACCACCTCGCCGACCTTGGTAAACTTGATCGCGTTGCCGACCAGGTTGATGACGACCTGGCGGAGCCGGTGCGGGTCGCCGATCACCCGTCCCGGGACGCCGGGGTCGACCCGGAAGGCCAGCTCCAGGCCCTTGGAGCGGGCGCGCGGGCCGAGCGCCCGGAGGGTGTCCCCGAGCGAGGCTCGGGGGTCGAAGGGGACCGGGTTGAGCGCGAGCTTGCCCGCCTCGATCTTGGAAAAGTCGAGGATGTCGTCGATGACCGTCAAAAGGCCCTCGGCCGACGACTTCACCAGGCCGAGGTACTCGCGTTGGGTCGGGTCGAGGTCGGTGTCGAGGGCCAGTCCGGTCATCCCGAGGATGCCGTTCATCGGCGTCCGGATCTCGTGGCTCATGTTGGCCAGGAACTCCCCCTTGATCCGGCTGGCGGCCTCGGCGGCCTCCTTGGCGCGGCGCATCTGCTCCTCGGCCTGCTTGCGATCGGTGAGGTCGTGCCAGACGACCAGGAGCAGGGAGCGGCCGGCGAGCTCGACGTTGGTCAGCGTCACCTCGCAGGGGAAGACCTCGCCGTCGGACCGGGTCGCCCACCAGTCGAACCGGTGATGGCCGTCGCGGCGGGCGGTGGCGTCGATGGTCGTGGTGTCGACGACGAACGGGGTGCCGTCGGGGAGGAATTGGGCCGAGAGGGAGCCGGGGTGGCGGCCGAGGATCGCGGACTTGTCCTTGATCCGGAGGATGCGGAGCGTGGCGTCGTTGCAGTCGAGGATGCCCTCGATTTCGTCGAAGATCAGGTGGGCGTCCGAACTCTTATCGAAGAGGAGGCGGGACAGGTCCTCGGCCCGTTTCCGGCCCGTGACGTCTTCGAGGAGGCCCAGGACCCTCGTCAAACGGCCCCCGTCGTCGCGGAGCGAGGCGACGAACCGGCTCCTCAGCCATCGGTACGAGCCGTCGGCGTGCCGCATCCGGTACTGGAATTCCAGGACTCGGCCATCGTCGAGGATTTCGGCCTCGCGGATGGCATCGAGGAAGATGGGGGTGTCTTCGGGGTGGATCAGGTCGAGGAGCCCCGGCTCGTCGAGGGCGAGGAACTGGTCGGGGGGGTAGCCGAGCGTCGCGGAGGACCGGCCGTTGGTCCAGAGGACCCGGCGGACCTGGAGTCCGTACAGGTAAAGGATGGCCGGGGTCGCCTCGACGATGTTCTCGATGAACCGCTGCTTCTCGCGGATCTCGGCCTCGACGCCTTTCCAGACGGTCATGTCGCGGAGGATCGTCGCGAAATAGTCGAGCTGGCCGTCGGCGTCGCGGTGGGCCAGGAGCCGCTGCGAGACCGGGAGCTCGCGGCCGTCGCCGGAGAGGATCGCCGTTTCCCCGAGCCAGGTGCCGAGGCGGGCGGCCTCGGGCAACCCTTCCTCGCGGACCTTCCGGGCGGCCCAGGCGGGATAGTCCCCGTCGAAAGGACGCCCGAAGGTCGGGCGGCCGGGCTCGGCGGCGATGGCGCGAAGGAAGGCGGCGTTCCGCCAGAGGACGCGGCCCGACGGGTCGGCGATCCCGACATAATCGTCGGACGCTTCCACGATCGTGGCCAGGCGTTCGCGGTCTTCCTCGGCCCGCTTCCGCTCGACGAACAGGCCGACCTGCCGACCGAGGCTGCCCGCCATCTCCAGCAAGGTGGCGCGATCTTCGAGGCGGTCCCGGCCGAGGAACGCCAGGACGCCGAACGCCCCTTCTCGCCCATCGATCGGCACGCCGAAGGCCCCCCTCAACCCCGCCTCCGAGGCGGCCCGGGCGCGGAGGAAGCGGGGGTCGAGCCCGACGTCGTCCATCCCGACGGGGCGACCTTCCGCCCAGGCCCGGCCCGGCAACCCTTCGCCCCGGGCCAAGGTCCGGCCCACGCTCAGGGCCCCGAAGCCGGCGGCCGGGCCGGACGGGTCCCACCAGGAATCCGCGAGCCGGAGCAAGCCGGCCTCGGCGTCGACCCGCCAGAACTCCCCCACCTCCATCTCCAAGGCCTCGGCGATCGCCCGGATCAATCCGGCGATCGCCCGATCGAGCGATCCCGCCTCGGCCAGGATGGCGACGCAGGCGTGCTGGGCCGCCTGCAAGGCCTCGGACCGCCGACGCGCGGCGACGTCGCGGCCGATGGCGATGAGGTGCGTGGTGACGCCGTGATCGTCGCGAACGGCCTGGATCTCGAATTCCTGGGACGTCTCGCGGCCCGACTCGTCGCGGCGGACGACCCCCACCGCGGACCCGTCGCCCGCCTCGATCCGGTCCCGGAGCCGGGCGAGAGCGTCGGGACCGGCCCCGAGGTCGGCCAGGCAAGCCGTCAGGTCGCGGCCGCGGACCAGGTCGAGCGTGCCGCCCATGAGCCTCGTGAACGAGGCGTTGACCCATTCAACCCGCCCTTCGGCGTCGGCGATGATCACGGCCCCCTCGGTCCGGGCGGCGACCAGGGCCAGCTTGCGGGCCTCGGCCTCGCTCCGCCGCAACGCTTCTTGCGTCGCGGCCAGGTCCCTCTCCAGGCGGACCCGACGCGCGATATCGGACCGGAGTTCGATCTCCGAGGCCACCGAGGCGGCCAGATCACGGATCGTCTCGACTTCCTCGTCGCTCCAGTCCCGAGGTCGGCCGTCGATGGCGCAGAAGGCGCCGAGGACGTGCCCTTCGGGCGTGACCAGCGGTATCCCGAGGTAGGCCACCACGCCCAGGTCGACCACGGCCCCGTTCGTCTTCAGGTCCGGGTGGTCGCGGGCGTCGCCGACGATCAGCGGGCCCCCGGTCTCGACGACGATCCGGCAGAACGAGTGGCTCAGGGGGGCCTGTCGGGCCGACGCCCAGGGCTCTGGCAGGCCCAGGGCACTCTTGAAGAACTGGCGATCCTCGGCGACCAGCGACACCAGGACGACCGGGGCGGCGACCAACCGCGACGCCAGCCGCGACAAGCAATCGAACGACGCCTCGGTCGCGGTGTCGAGCAGCCCCGATTCGAGCAAGGCGAGGAGCCGCCCGCGATCGAGGAGCGGCGAGGGGGTCGTGGTGGACATCGGGGGAGTCCCCGCCGCGGACGGACGTTGGCCCTGGCGATCGACGGAGGTCGGCCTCGGCGACGAGGCCCGCCCGGCCCCGTCTCACCGATTATAGGACAGGCTCGCCGCCCCGGCCCGACGACGCTCGTTCATGGCGAGGCCCGCCGGGGTTCGTCGCATCGGTTCCAGCTTTCCAGACGGGTCCGGGCGCATTCGCGGACCCGGAAGACGGTCCGCTCGGACCGCTCGACCTTCGGGGCGATCTCGACGACCGAATAACCCTGGAGGCTCAACTCGACGATCTTCCGATCGTCCCCGTCGAACCCGGCCAGGAGTCGGTCGACCGTCTCGGAGAGCATCGCGGCCTGCTCCCCCGACGACCCGGCGGCCGCGACGTCTCCGCCGGCCGGGAGCGGGGCCTCGCGGCGAGCGTCGCGCCGGCCGGCCTGGTACAACTCGCGGCGGTTGCTGCATTTCCGGGACGCGATGGTGGCCAGCAGCGCCCAAACGTCGGCCCAGGCCTCAACTTGATAACCGCCGCCGCTGAACCGGCGGAAGAAGCTCTTGTAGACCGATTGGACCACGTCCTCGGGGTCTTCCTTGCCGGCGACGGTCCGGCCCAATCGGGTTTTGGCCAGCCGGATCAGGCGGCCGTTCCAGCGACGATGGACCTCGGCCGAGGCGGCCTCGTCGCCCGCCCGGACCAGGGCCATCAGCTCGGGAAACGATCGGCCCGGCTCGTCACCGGGCTCCGGCCACTCGTCGTCGATCCCGGTCATCATATCGAGCCCCTTGCCGTTCGTCGTCGAATCGTCGAGGATGCGCCGATTATGCCAGACCCGCCCCCCCGATGCGATGAAGATTCTCGGACGTTGTCACGAAACGACCGGAAGGCGGAAGCTCGATCGCGACCCGATCGGCGGCGGACCGTGGGGACCCCCGGTTGGGAGCCCCCACGGCGGGTTGGTCTCGCCGGAGTGGTTCAGGCGTGGGCCAGGCTCGGGGTCTGGTTGATGTTGGGCAATTCGGCCAGGCTGATCCCGAGGCCTTCCGCGACTCCCATCCCGTAAGCGGGGTCGGCGCGGAAGAAGTGGCAAAGTTGGCGGAGCTGGATCGTCCGGGGGACGCTGGTCATGCTGTCGACGATGTTGCCGATCAGCCGATGCTTGGCGTCGTCGGGCATCATCCGGAACAGGTCGCCAGCCTGGCGGTGGGTGTCGTTCCCCTCGGAAGCGTCGAAGCGGTCGGCCACCGGGCAGGCGAGCTTCAAGGGCGGCTCGCGGAAGGCGGGGTCCTGGGCGGGGCCGCCGAAGCTGTTGGGCTCGTAGTTCGGGGCCCGGCCGGCGTTGTTGTCCGGCCTCATGGCCGCCGCCACGCCGTCGCGCTGGTAGTTGGCCATCGGGCACTTGGGGGCGTTGACGGGGAAGTGCTGGTAGTTCGACCCGAGCCGGTAGCGGTGGGCGTCGGGGTACGAGGCGATCCGGGCCTGGAGCATCTTGTCGTGGCTGAAGCCGATCCCGGGCACGATCGCGTTGGGGCTGAAGGCGGCCGACTCGACCTCGGCGAAGTAATTCTCCGGGTTCCGGTTCAGCTCCAGTTCGCCGACCTTGATCAGGGGGTAATCGGCGTGCGGCCAGACCTTGGTGAGGTCGAACGGGTTGTACCAGGTCTTGTCGGCGTCCTCCTCGGGCATCACCTGGACGAACAGGGTCCACTTCGGGTAGTCGCCCGATTCGATCGACTCGAACAGGTCGCGGGTGGCCTGGTCGGGGTCCTCGCCCCGCATCCGGCCGGATTCCTCGCGGGTGAAGTTCTTGATCCCTTGCTTGGTCTTGAAGTGGTACTTGATCCAGACCCGCTCGTCGGCGGCGTTGAGGAAGCTGTAGGTGTGGCTCCCGTAGCCGTTCATGTGGCGATACGAGGCCGGGGTCCCGCGGTCGCTGAACAGGATCGTCACCTGGTGGAGCGACTCGGGGCTGAGCGACCAGAAGTCCCACATCATGGTGGGCGACTTGAGGTTGGTCCGCGGGTCGCGCTTCTGGGTGTGGATGAAGTCGGAGAACTTCAGGGGGTCGTGGACGAAGAAGATCGGGGTGTTGTTCCCGACCATGTCCCAGTTGCCCTGCTCGGTGTAGAACTTGAGCGAGAAGCCGCGCGGGTCGCGGTCGCTGTCGGCCGATCCCTTCTCGCCGCCGACGGTCGAGAACCGGGCCAGGACCTCGGCCTTCTTGCCGACCCGGGAGAAGACCTTGGCCTTGGTGTACTTCGTGATGTCGTGGGTGACGGTGAAGGTCCCGAACGCCCCGGCCCCCTTGGCGTGGACCACGCGCTCGGGGATCCGCTCGCGATTGAAGTGGGCCATCTTCTCGGCCAGGTGGAAATCCTGCGAGAGCAGCGGCCCCCGGGGGCCGACCGACAGCGAATTTTGGTTGTCGGCCACCGGCATCCCGTCGGCCGTGGTGAGGGTCTTGCGGTCGCTCATGAGGGCGTTCCTCCGGTCCCGTTGCATTGACCTGGGCGTGATCTTCATGATAGTCGGAGGGGCCCCTCTTGTTAAGATCGGGGCGGCCCCGCCCGCTTGGTGGACGCGTTGGCCCTCGCCGCGGCGGCCGATCTTCACGAGATCAGCAGATAGAGCCCGATGGTCGTGATCGCGAGGGCACTCGACAGGCCGAGGCGGCGGACCCAGGTCCCCTCGCGGTCCCTTCGCTCGATGAAGCCGCGGAGGTGGGCGGCCGTCACGCCGACGACCACCAGGACCGCCGCCATCCCCAGGCTGAACGCCGTCAGGAGGGCCAGTCCCAGGGCCAGCCGGCCGACGGCCTCGGCCATGAGGATCAGGATCACGGCGTCCCAACAGGGGACGATGCCCCCGGCCAGGCCCAGGCCGATGACCCCGCGAGTGCCCAGGTCGATCGGCGCGACCTCCGGGTCGTCGGCATGCTCGCCGTGGCCGCCGAGGTGTCGGCCGAGCCGCCAAAGGCCGATCGCCGCGATCACGAAGCCGGCCAGGCGCGCCAGGTCGCGGTTGATGTCCGGGTGGCGCGACGCTCGCGAGACCCAGAGGGCCACCGCGACCGCCAGGACGCCGCCGATGTGGGCCAGCGTGATGACCACGGCCAGGGCGAACCCCCGGCGCCATCCGCCCCGATCGCCGATCGAGGCCGCCGCCACCAGCGACTTGCCGTGCCCGGGCTGGATCGCGTGGGCCGCGCCCAAGGACAGGGCGATCAGCCAGAGCCCCAACCCCGACACCGCCGAGCGGTCCAGGAGCCGAGAAAGCCCCTCGGCCGGACTGGTCGGCCGCGTCTCGGGGGCCGGGCGGGGCGGGGCCGTCCCGGCCCGGTCCCCGTCGCCGGGCCCGAAGTCGACCTCGAGCCCCATCGACCGGAGCCGCTCGGCTTCGGTGAGTCCCGCGGCCGGACGGACCGGGATCAGCGCCACGTCCCCGGGGAGGGCGTCCCCCCGGACCACGACCCCGTCAAGCCCCCGCAAGGCGAGGCGGCTCGTCCCCTCGCCGGCCGCGTAGTTGGCGTCCCGGATCGCCAGCCGGCCGCCGGGCGGGATGTCCGCCGCGAAGTGGAAGGTATAGCGCACGTGGTCCTCGACCGCCAAATCGAAGCCGCGCGTCGCGAGGGGGATCGGGCGGCCGTCGACGGTGACCAGCAACCCTTTCCCGTTCATCGGCCCGGTCTCCCGGCCGTAGCGATCGAACCAGTCGCGGCGGTCGGCCCCGGGCAAGGCCCCGATCAGGGCGCGGAGGTCGCGGGTCAGGGTCAGCTCGGACAGGCCGACCTCGTAATCGATCGTCAGCCGGCCGGGCCGGACGGTCGCCTGGATCGACCGATCGACCCGGGCGTTCGGGATGTCGTGGGCACGCGCCGGGGAGACCCAGGCCGCGGCCAGGCACAGACTCAGGAGGACACGGCGCATGGAATCCCCGGCGAGAAACGATGGGCCGATTTTGCCCCCGAGAACTCCGAAGGGAAGGCCAAACGAAGGCAAGGCGCGGGTGCGGGCCTTCGAAATTCTAGGCTCCGATCGTCAAGACCGCGATCCTAGTCCTGGCAGAATTTATCATGTTGATAATTTCCATTAATCGCTCCGTTTCCCCGCTTTTCCTTGGACAATGGGCTTGCAACTCGAATAGAATGACGAACAGCAGGCCCCCCGCGTTCGGGTCCTCGGCGGCCCGCGACAGGGGAAGGATTCGGGGCCTGTTCGGGACGATCCGTTCTCAAATACCACTCCTTTGAGGGTGGAGGACGCCTCGGGTCTCCGGCCGAAATGGGACCTTCCGGCCGGTTCGTTCCCCCGCTGCGCCGACCAGGATTCAGGGATGATTGACATCCGTTCCCAATTTTCCGATTCATCGAGGAGGTCGAAATGAAGCGACTCCGCAGTCTCGCAACGCTCGCGCTCGGGCTGATCATCGTCCTGGCGGCGGACCCCACGCCCGCCCGCGCCGACTTCCTCGCCACCCTGACGGCCAGCGTCACGCAGCAAACCGGCGGCCTCTACCTTTACACCTACACCGTCACCGATCTCGCCAACAGCACATCCGCCATCTCCGAGATCGACCTGAGCCTGACTAACAACCCGAGCGTTGGGATCATCACGGCGGCCGGCGCCCCCATCACTTCGATCACGATGCCCGGCGGATTCACCAACACCTACACGCTGGGCGACCCCACCATCTCGTTCTACTCGACCGACCCGGCGAACGACATCACGGCGTCGAACAGCGCGACGTTCTCGTTCACGAGCACCTTCGGCCCCGCGTTCGAACCGTATCAGCTCAGCAGCTTTGGCGGGACCGGAAGCTTGCTCACGGGCCTCGTCGTCACCCCCGCGATCGTCCCCGAACCATCGAGCCTGATCTTGTCCAGCCTGGGCGCCCTGGCTTCGCTCGGGTGGATCGCCCGGGGGCGAAGCCGCAAGGTCAACGTCGCCGCTTGAGGTCATCCGGCTGATCGAGTCCGATCGCGGGCCGCCCCCGGCGTCCACGACGGGTCCGCGCGCCGTCTCGCCGCTCGGCCAGGTTTCGCGATCGCGAACAGCGACGCCCCAAATTTATCCAGATTTCCATATCCTTTCATCAACGCAGGAGATCCGAAGATGCGGGTTCGCTTGATCATCCTCCCCGCCTTCCTGGTCGTCGCCGGGCTCGTCGCCTCGTCCTTGATGAGGCCCGCCCGGATGACGGCGTCGGACCACGCCGACACGGCCGAGAATTACAATCGGATCGGCGCCGACATGACCGACGTGTTCATCTTCCCGAGCCCGGTCAACGACAACAACGTGGTCATCGTCATGGACGTGCATGGCCTGATCCCCGCCGGCCAGACCGCCTCGTTCGACCCCCAGGTGCTCTATCAGATGAAGATGGACATCACGGGCGACTACGTCGAGGACCTGGTCATCCAGGCGCGGTTCGTCGGGACCGGGGCCAACCAGAAGGTGGTCGTTTCCGGGCCGCACGCGCCGACCTCGACCGGAACGGTGACGAGCTTCGGCCGCCCCTACGCCACGACCGGCACGATCAACCAGGCCTTCTCGCCCGTGGCCGGGATGCAGGTGTTCGCCGGCCTCCGGTCGGAACCGTTCTTCTTCGACCTGAACGCGTTCTTCGCGATCCTGCCCGACCGCGCGACGCCCCTGACGGGCACGCAGGTCGACTTCCCGAGCATCATGGCGGCGGACACGCCGCAGGCCAGGAGCTTCCGAGGTTTCCCGGCGGGATCGGGCTTCGACTCCAGCCCGGCGATGGACTTCTTCGCGAACCTCAACGTGTTGTCGATCATCGTCGAACTGCCTCGCTCCGCGCTCGGCAACAACGGCAATAGCCTCGTCCGCCTCTGGGAGACGACGAGCCTTCCCACCGGCGCCCCCAACTTCCAGTTCCGGCAGCAGGACCGCCTGGCGCGGCCGGCCATCAACGAGGTCCTGGCCACGGTCACGGCCCGCCGCCACGAGGCCAACAACAAGATCAACCCGACCGACGACCCGGCCCAGATCAGGAACGACATCCTGGCGTTCATGAGCTTCCCCGCCGGCCGGTCGCCGGTCATCGCCAACACGCTGGCGTCGGTTCTGGTCCCCGACGTCATGACGGCCGACCTGTCGCAGAAGGGCGTCAAGGCGTCGTACCTCGGCGTCGAGACCGGCGGATTCACCGGGGGTAAGTTCGGCGGGCGTGACCTCCGCGACGACGTGGTCGACATCGACTTGATGGCGATCTTCGGCAACGTCATCCCGATCGTGACGGGCGTGCCCGACGACGGCCAGGAGAAGCCCCAGTACGCGACCGACCACGTCGGGCCGCATGGCGACTACATGGGCACGTTCCCGTACCTCGGCACCCCCCACTGATCCCCCCAAAGTTTGCTAACATCCATCGCCCGGGGCGGGACCCGACCGCCCCGGGCGTTTGCGCGAGGAGTCGAGCATGATCGGCAAGGGGCGAGCCCTCCTGATGGCCTCCGTTCTCGGGCTCGTTTTCACCTACGCCGCCGGCCTCGGCCTGCGTGGTCGGGGGACAGCAACGGAATCTCCCCGGTCGTCAGGGCCGGGACCGGGCGACCCGTCCGCCTCGAACGATCGGGAGCCCTTCGACCCGGGGCTCGTCGACAAGAACGTCGCCTTCTGGAAGGCTCAGGCCGGGAGAGACCCCGAAGGCGCCCTTGAACTCCGCGAGCTGGCCGGCGCCTATCTGGCGCGGCTCCGCGAGACCGGCGACATCAATGACGCCGTCCAGGCCGAGGACGCGGCCCGCCAATCGCTCAAAATCTTGAACCGAGGCAACTCCGCCGCGACAATCCGGCTGGCCCGCGCCTTGCTGGCCCAGCACCGCTTCTCCGAGGCGTTGCAAGAGGCCCGGCGAGCCGCCGCGACCGACCCCCAGGCCGGTCGCCTGGTCGCCGACGTTTTGATCGAGCTGGGCGACTACGACGCGGCGAGGCGTGCCCTGGCCGACACCCCGCGCGAGCCGGACGACCTGAATTACCTGGCCCTGCGTGCCCGCCTCGACCAGGTCGACGGCAGGCCGGAGTCGGCCCTTCGCCTCCTCCGCGAGGCGCAACGCTTCGCGGACGGCCGGCCCGACATGCCGGCCGAGACCGTCGCCTGGTATCACGCGATGATCGGCCACGCGCTGATCGACGCGGGGAAGCTCGACGAGGGCGAACGGTCCTGCCAGGACGCCCTCAAGGTTTTCCCCCGCGATTACCGGGCCCTGACCGCGCTGGCCGCCATTTCCGCATGGCGCGGGGACTGGACCGGGGCGGTCGCCCGGGGCGAGAAGGCCGTAGCGATCGCCCCCCAGAACCCGGAGGCGCTCAAGCTCCTGGGCGATGCCCATGCCGCCCTGGGTCGCGAAGCCGAGGCGGGGCGCCATTATCAGCTCCTCAAGGATCTGGCCCACTCCTTCCCGAGGATCTACGACCGCCACTGGGCCCTCTTCTGCGCCGAGAACGGCCGCGACCTCGACGAGGCTTTGGCGCTGGCCCGCAAGGACCTGGAGCTTCGGCGGGACATCCACGCCTTCGATACTTTGGCCTGGGTCTGCTTCCAGAAGGGGATGCTGCCCGAGGCCGAGGCGGCGATGAAATCGGCGTTGGCCCGGGGCACGCGGGAGGCCACGCTCCTCTACCATGCCGGGATGATCGCCCGGGCGAGCGGCGACCTGGCGCGGGCCAAGGACGGTTTCACCCGGGCGCGGGCCACCAACCCCCATGCCATCCCGCTCCGATGGCTCCGCTGGCTGGATTCGAAGGCGGATTGAGCGGGCTCTCGCGACCCGTCGGGATCGCCGCGGGTGCTCCTCAAAGGCGAGGGTCGACCGGCTCGGCTTCGAGCGCCAGCACCCCCGCGATGCATTCGTGGACCTTGTATAACGGCTCGCCCCGGCCGAAGCGTTCGAGGGCTTCGACCCCGAGGGCGAACTCGCGGAGCGCCAGGGATCGCTTCCGCCCGAGGGACCGGGACCGGAGGCGTTCGAGGTTGGCCGGCAGGAGGTATTCGGGGCCGTAGATGATCCGGAGATAGCTCCGCCCCCGGACCTTGACCGCCGGCTGGATCAGGCCCCCGCCGCCCTGGTGGACGAACCCGAGGGGCTTGACGACCATCCCTTCCATGCCCGCCTCGGTCGCCACTTCCCACCAGGCGACCGCGGCGCCCGTGGCGGCATCGTCGCCGAGGTCGACGACCCGCCAGGGGGTCGGGGCGATCAAGTCGGGGTCGGCCCGGGCCAGGCGGCCGAGCGTGTCCATCTGCCAGGCGTGATCGCGGTCGAAGAAGGTCACATTTCCGGCGGCCAGGAGGTGGAACGGGGCGAGCTTGAGCCCGGCCAGCCCCTCGGTCGGCCAGCAGTAGCGCCGGTAAGCCTCGACGTAACCTTCGACCTCGGCGGCTCGCGCCCGGGCGGACGCCGGCAGGTCGCCGAGGTCGACCCCCCGGGCCGCCGCCCGCGCCATCGCGTCGCCGAGCAGGGCCAAGTCGGCCCGGGCCGAGGCGCCGACGGGCTCGTATTGGTCGCGGAGCAGGGCCGACGCCTTGGCGCTCCAGGGCAACAGCTCGGCGTCGATCACGGCCCAGTCGGCGGCCAACTCGTCCCAGAGCCCGGATGTGGCCAGCGCGGCGTTGACGCGATCGAGCATGGCCCGCTCGACGGCCCCATCCTCGAAGAACCGCCGGCCGGTCCGGGTCAGGATCGCGCCGGCTTCGGGCCGATCGAACCGGAATCGGCGGACGGCGACGGCGGGGTCGCGGAGGACCACGACGACGGCCCGCGAGCCCATGTGCTTTTCCTGGCAAGCGACCTCCGCGACGCCCTCGCGGCGGTACTCGGCGAACGCCTCGCGCGGGTGTTCCAGGTAAGGCCCCCGGGGGCTGGCGGGGCAGGGGGCCATCGTCGGCGGGAGATAGATCAGCCAGCGTGGGTCGGCGGCGAACCGGCTCAAGACTTCCAGCGCCGGGGCCGCCTGCTCGGCGCGGAGGGTGAGCTTGCCCATCAACCGGGTGGCCACGATCCGCTTGCCCGTCACGTCCTCGACCCGGAGCAGGTCGTCGCCCGACCGCGCGTCGGCCGGGGGCTCGGCGACGTCGAGGAACGGCCGCGACGGCTCGGCGTAGACCCGGTGCGCGGCGACGGAGACCGTCTCCCCCTCGGGGTATCGGTAGGCCGTCAAGGCGCCGCCGAAGCAACACCCGGTGTCGATATTGACCGTGCCGTTGAGCCGGTCGGGCTCTGGCACCGGCGTGTGGCCGTAGACCACCAGCGCCTTGCCTCGATAATCCTTGGCCCAGGGCTGGCGGACGGGCAAGCCGAAGGCGTCGACCTCGCCGGTCGTGTCGCCATAGAGGGCGAACGAGCGGACTCGCATCGACGATCGCCCCTGGTACTCGGCCTTCAGGCCCGCGTGCGCCACGACCAACCCGCCGCCGTCGAGGACGTAGTGCGAGACGAGCCGGTCGAGGAACCGGGTGGTCTCGACCTCGAACCGGGCGCGGGCTTCCGCCGGCAGGGCCTCGATCCGCGCGACCGTCTCGGCCAGCCCGTGCCCCATCCGGACGGCCTTGCCGCGGAGCTTCTTGAGGAGTTTTTCGTCGTGGTTGCCCGCCACGCAGAAGGCCTTGCCCGAGTCGACCAGCCGGCGGACCAGGTCGAGGACGCCCACCGGGTCCGGCCCCCGGTCGACCAGGTCGCCGAGGAAGACCAGGCGGCGCCCTGTCGGGTGGGCGGGCAGACCATCTTCGCCGTCGACGTACCCGAGCCGGGCGAGCAGCTCGCGAAGCTCGTCGAGGCAACCGTGGATGTCGCCGACGACGTCGAACGGGCCCGCTTGCCGCCGCTGGTCGGTCCAGAGGGGGACCCGCTCGACCGCGACCGCGTCGATCTCGGCCCCTTTGAGGACCCAGACGCGCTTGAACCCCTCCCGCTTCAACCCCGCCAGCGACCGCCGGAGCGTGTCCGCCTGGCCGCGCACGACATGCGGGCCGAACTGGCGATCGGGCCGGGAAGCGTTCCGCTCCTCGCAGACGCGGGCGGGGACGTCCAGGACGATGGCCACGGCGAACACGTCGGCGTCGTGGGCCAGGTCGAGCAGCGGTTTGCGCGACTGGGGCTGGACGCTCGTGGCGTCCACCACGGCCAGTTTCCCGAGCGACAGGCGGGCGCGGACGATCGCATGGACGACGGCGAACGCCCGGTCGTTGACCCCTTGCTCGGTCTCGTCGTCGCAAACCATCCCCCGGCATCGGTCCGACGACACGACCTCGGTCCCCCGGAAGTGCCGGGCGGCGAACGTCGACTTGCCCGCCCCCGACGGGCCGATCAGGACCACCAGGGAGGGTTCGGGGATGTCCAGGATCAGGCTCATCGGGGCCGGGCCTCCCGGTCGAACAGGGCCATCTGGGTCGGAGGGCCCAGCGCCGGGTCGACCGGCCCGACCGGACGGAACCGGACGCGGTAGCCTTCCCGCCCGGCCACCCCGACGGCCCAACTTTCGAACTCGGCCCGGGTCCACTCGAAGCGATGGTCGACGTGGCGGAACCGGCCGGCGGGCAGCGATCCCCAGGTCGCGTTGTATTCGGCGTTGGGCGTGGTGACGACCACCCGACCCGGCCGGGCGTGGCCGAAGACCGCCGCTTCCAGGGCGGCCAGGCGGCTCGGGTCGACGTGCTCGATCACCTCGACCAGCGCGGCCGCGTCGAACCCCTTGAGCCGATCGTCGCGGTAGACCAGCGATCCCAGGGCCATCGCGATCTTCTCGCGGCGCTGGGTCGGCAACTGGAGCCGGTCGAGCCGGGACCCGGCCCGGTCGAGCGCCGCGGACGAGACGTCGACGCCCAGGACGCGGTCGAACCGGGGGTCGAGCGCCAGCTCGGCGAGCAGCCGCCCTTCGCCGCACCCGAGGTCGACGACCGATCGGATCTCGGCCGCCGGGTCGCGGAGGGCTTCCAGGACGCCCGCGAGCCGCCGGTCGTTGAGCCGGGCGGGCGCCTCCAGCCCTTCTTCGGCGACCTCGGCGTCCTCGTCGGCCTCGGCCTGGTCCGCCACCAGGAGCGACAGGGCCCGCCGGGCCAGGGCCTTGCGGAACCGGAGGTAGCGGAGCACGACCCAGTCGCGATGCTCGTGCCCGGCCAACCACCCTTCGCCGTGGCGGATCAGCTTGTCGACCTCGTCGAGCCCGACGTAATAATGCTTCGACCCGTCGACCACCGGCGCCAGGATGAAGACGTGGCGGAGGAGGTCGCGGACCGGGACCCGCCCCCTCAGGGTGACGGTCGCCACCGAGGGACCGCCCCGGTCGGGGAATCGGTCGTCGACCGCGTGCCATCGACAATGGATCTCGTAGCCGAGCGGCCCGAACGCCTTGCGGACGATCGCCTCGCCCCCCGGGCAATGGACGGCCGAGAGCGTGGCTTCCAGCGGCATCGCCTCCTCGACCCGGTCCGCCCGTTCGACCGCGCGCCCCGCCAGGGCCGAGCCCAGGGCCCGCCCGATCGCCACGCTGAGCAGGCTCCCGGCGACATACGGCCGGTCGGTGACGTAACCTTCGGCCCGGAGCGATCCCCGGGCCAGGCCGATGGCGTCGACCTCGACCGCCAGGGCCGCCGTGCAGCGATCCGGCCCCGCCTCGGGGAAGAAGACGCGGGCCGTCCCGAACCCGAGGTCACGCTCGTGGAGCCGGTCGGGGTGCTTGCGGAGCAGGTGGCCGAGGTCGGTCGCCCCTGGCGCGGTGGTCGTGATCGTCAACAGCATGGCCGCTCGGTCCCTCCATCGGACGAGTTTACCACCGGACGGCGGCCGGGCGAATCCGGTTCGGCCGGGTCGGGCCATTATCGATGATCCGCCGCCGCTCGACGGGCCGACTATCCCCTTGAAGTGAGCGATCGACCGCGGGATGATCCTTCCGAGACGAGGGCAGATGCTTGACGATCGTGGATCAAATAGGGAGCCGCGGCCGTGCAATCCCCCCAGGAATTATTCAAGGCCGCCCGGGCGATCGATGCGGTTGGCGATGGCGAGGACGCCGCGAGGCTGTATGAAGAGATCGTCGCCCTCCATCCCGACTACGCTCCGGCGCTCTTCGCCCTCGGCGCGACGATGAACCGGCGCGGAGTATCGGCGGGCGGCGGGCCTCCTCGAACGCGCCCTGATGTCCCGGTCGGGCGACGCCGCCATCCATAACGAGCTCGCCGAGAGCTTGCGGAACCTGGGCGAGCACCGGGATGCGGTGGGCTGCTGCCTCACGGCCCTGAGGCTGCGGTCGGCATATCCCGAGGCGTACAACACGCTCGGCCTATCGCTGCGGGGCGTGGGCGATCCGGCGGGCGCCCTGGAACAATTCCGCCAGTCCCTCGCGTGCCGCGAGGACTTCTACCCGGGCCACATGAACGCCGCCCTGGTGCTCAAGGAGTTGGGCCGGCTCGAAGAGGCAATCCCGCACTTCCGCCGAGCCGCGGACCTGGCCCCCGACCCCTGCCCGGCCCGGACCGACCTCGGCAATGCCCTGATCGGGGTCGGCCGGGTCGCGGACGCCCTGCCCGAGTTGCAGGAAGCCGTCCGCCTTCGCCCCGATCTGGGCGCGGCGCATCACAACCTCGGCAACTGCCTCCGGCTGCTGGGCCAGAACGCCGAGGCCCGGTCCTGCTACCTGAAGGCGATCCGGCTCGATCCGGGCTTGGTCCTGCCCTATCTCCACATCGGGATCACGTTCCGCCTCGAGGGGAACCTGGCCGAGGCGCTGAGGTGGCAAACGCTCGCCGTCGAGATGAAGCCCGAGGACCCGGCCTTCTGGGACGCGCTGGCCGACTTGCACCAGAAGCGGGACGAGGCGGACAAGGCCGTCGAGTGCCGACGCCAGATCCTCGACCTGCCCGGCCTCGACCGGGTCGTCCCCCTCGTCGAATTGGGCCGGGCGCTCCAGGACGACGGGCGCCCCGAAGAGGCGCTGGAGCAGTACGCGACCGCCCAAGCGCTCCGGCCCGACTCGGGCCAGGTCCATTACGCGCTGGCCGGTCTACTCGAGGAGCGTGGCGACATGCCCGGGGCCGAGGCCGAGGTCCGCGAGGCGATCCGATTGCGCCCCGGGTTCGCCGCCGCCTACTCGCGCCTGGCGACCCTGCTAAGGGGGAAGCTGCCGGACCGGGATTTGCGCGTCGTCGAGGACATGCTGGCCGACCCCAAGACCGACCCATACCAGCGGGCACGACTCTTGTTCGCCGCCGCCCACGTCCTCGACGCCCGTGGCGACTACCGCCGGGCCGCGGCCGGCCTACGCGAGGCGAACTCGCTGACCCGGGAATCACGGCGGGCCGAGGGGCTCACTTACAACCCCGACGAGCACGATCGCTTTGTCGCGAAGTTGATCGGGTCCTTCGATGGCGACTTCTTCGCCAGGACCGCCGAATTGGGCCTGACAACTCGGCGACCGGTCTTCGTCGTCGGCCTACCCCGCTCCGGCACCACGCTCGTCGAGCAAGTGCTGGCCAGCCACCCCCGAATCTACGGCGCGGGGGAGCGGAACTTCGGTCGGCGGTCGTTCGAGAAATTGCCGAGGGTGGTCGCCCTGGACGAGGCGCCGCTCGATTGCGTCGCCGCCCTGGACGAATACGCCCTGATGCGGATGGCTGGCGAGCACCTGGCGCAGCTCAACGCGCTGGATTTGGGCCGGTTCGACCGGGTCGTCGACAAGATGCCGGACAACTACTTGTACGTCGGGTTGCTCGCGGCGATGTTCCCGAACGCGGTCATCATCCGCTGCCTGCGCGACCCCCGCGACGTGGCCGTTTCGTGCTGGATGAGCGACTTCCGGAGCCTCTTCTGGACGAACGACCCGGCCCACATCGCCGCGCGGTTCCTGCGGTTCCGCGACCTGATGCGCCACTGGGACCGGGTCCTCGCGGGCCGGATGCACGATGTCGCCTACGAGGAGACCGTGGCCGACCTCGAAGGGGTGGCACGGCGGCTGCTCGCCGCCTGCGGCCTGGATTGGGACCCCGCCTGCCTGGACTTTCACCAGACGAGCCGGGTCGTCCGGACCGCCAGCCTCACCCAGGTCCGCCAGCCGATCTACACCCGATCGGTGGCGCGGTGGCGGAACTACGAGGACGACCTGGGCGACCTGTTTGAGCGCCTCGAAGGCGGCAACTCGACCCACGGATCGCCCGGCTGAGCTTCCCCCGGTCGGGCCATAGTCTCGCCGACCCCGAGCTTGGAAAAAATATCGCGGCCGCAAACTGTTCTAATTGTGACTTTTGCGATAAACCATCGCGGGTCTTCGGAAGATTTTGGGGTTGACCTCGTTGACAACCCGCTCCTAGTCCGGGATCGTGTCCCCATCGGGGCGACATCCACCTCTTCAGTAAGTCCCGATCGGCCCGCGGCGTATCGAGTCCAATTCAGCTTCGATGATTTGCACCCCTCGGCGAATCGCGGGAGGAGTTGACATGCGCCAGCGACCTCGTCCCTCATGCTCGTTCCGGCCCCGGTCGGATGAACTCGAAAAGTTGACCGGGGCCTCGACGCTCTCGATCGCCGGCCTCCTCGCCGCGTCGCTTGACGTCGTGGGCCAGCCCGCCGCCCCCCAGACCGCCCCGCCGGCCCCCGCGAGCGGCGACACCGGGCCTGTTATGCCAGCCCTACCCGCGATCTCGCCCCCGCGGCCGGTCTCCCCGAAGCCCGTTGCCGCATCGCCCCCCGCCGGCGCCACGGCGCCCACGCCCCGAGTCGCTGCGTAGCCGCCGCCGTCCGCGCCCTCGGCCAGCCCCGTCCTGAGCTTGATTCGCCCGCTGAGCCTGGCCCCGAGCGGCCCGACGATCTCGCCGACGGCCCCATCCCAGCCGCGGGCGATGTCCGCGGGGTCGAACGGCGGCGGCCCTGCCGGCCTCGCCGTGGCGCCGGCGGGGCCGAACTCCGGCAACGCCGCTGGCACCCCCACCACCGATGCACCCGCATCGACCCAGGGCGGGTCCGCCCCCTTGGGCGGCGTGGCCCCGCCCAGTTCCGGGGCAATGGTAACCCCCGCTTCGGCGTCGAACCCGTCCCCCGCCCCGGCCGTGGCCGAGCGGATCGCCAACGCCAATGCCATCGCGTCCGGCGTCAAGCACCTCGCGGCGCAAAATCACGCCCCGACCTACCCGATGAACGGCTACGTCGCCACGGCCGGTTCGACCCGCCCCACCGCCCTCTCTCAGCCGTCCGCGGCGAGCGGCGGGGGGACGATCGGTGGCACCGGCATCTCATCGGTGCAGGCCACCAGCGCCGCAACCGGGCCTTTGACGGGAACCGTGCGGTTCGACGGCGGCTATTACACCATCGCGGGCGGGAACGACGACGGCTCCGACCTGAAAGGTCGAATCCAAGTCATCTTCTCGCCCAATATCATCATTGGCAGCAGCGACACCCTCTCGGTGTCCGGGGGCGGGGCCCAGATCACTGGAGCCACCTGGAGCGCGCAGGGCACCCCGGACATGTACGGATCACAGATCCCATTTTTTCCCCCACAGATCGTCCCGAACCCTTCCGCGGGCCAGACGGAATTTACCAACATCTACTTCGACATCGGGAGCATTCACGGGCCGACGACGGGACAATTTTTCTGGGGGGAGGACCCGGGAAACAAGACGATCAAAGTGCACGTCGACCTGTCGAGCAACGGCAAGCCGGGCGCGGCGGACGCCACCTTCAGGGTCCACGTCTTCGCCCCGGGCATCGCCGGCAAGGTCAGTTGGCCCAAGAATTCACGCATCGTTGGGATCGGCGGTGTCCCTTACCTCCGGTTCAGCCATGCTAATCTCCCGATGGGGATTACCGTCAACTCGCTGTACCCGTTCCCCGTAGTCCTCGATGGGCAGTTCGCGGTCGTCCAACAATTGATTCAGTCGAACATCAGCGGCTCTGCCGTGGTCAACGGTGTGAACACCCCTTATACGGGGTTGTGGCACGACAACGGCAATGAGGACTTCACCAAGGGTGCGACCCCGCTTGTCGACACCAGGACAGATGCCACCGACCCCTTCTTCCCTAACCCCGGCGATAATCCCGCCGTCCCCCTCGCGATCAACGTCAAGGGCAAGCTCTGGGATTTCCAGAACATGACGATGGACGACATTTTCATTGACTACATCATGTTCAAGCCTGCCGGCGGGATCTGGGTCCCCGAAGGGACTTTCGGTTGGGATGTCAGCAACACGGCCACCATCATTCAGGGTCAGCGGAACTGGACCGTGAGTGGGCCGGGGGGGCACGCCACCAAACCGGCCATCGATCACACGGCGTGGCCGAGGGGATGGACCGGCATCGCCAATTATTACAACGATCTCCGACGAACTTCGTAGAAACTGACGCTCGCAACCGCCCGTGCTCGGTCAGAACTTGAAATGCACAAACAAACGACGGGGATGGGCAGTGGGTTGACCGCCATCCCCGTCGTTTTCCTGGGGCCTAATCGCGATCGGGCGTTACGGTCAGCCAGGGACGTGTGGCGGCCCGCCCATATTCATCCGCCAAATCCTCCATCTTTCTTCTGGCCTTTTCTTCCCAGCCAACTCCTCGGGAGTAATTTTGCCATAAAATCTTGCCCAAGCCTCTCGCCTTGAACAGGCAATCGACTCGCTTCTCCGCATAGAATCTCGAACGCTTTCCCAAGTTGAACATCCATGTAGCGAGCGCCGCGCAGGCGACCAGGGCCAGCAGGGTTCGGACCCGGAGCCGCCCATGCGCGGGGCCGGACCGGCGTGTCATCCTCCAGCCCCACGCCGCGAGCAGGGCGCCGGTGGCCAACGCCAGGAGCATCTCGGCCCCGGACAACACCCGGCGTCTTTCATATTCCCAGAGCCACCATTCCATCCACCAGGGGATGGGGGATGGGGCCGGCCACGGCCTTTCGGTCAAGTCGCCACTCGGAGTTGGCGGATCGAAGCTATAAGGGTCGTACCAGTCCGAATACAGCCGCGACCCTCGCCCCAGGTCGAATAAACACAAGGCGAGGAGCACGATCAAGGCGACTAGCATCGCGCCGGACCCGGCTCGGGTCTTCCAACCACGAATCATCATATCCTTGCCTCGATTGTGAGTCGTCGAGCGTTGCGCCGGCCTCATGACCTCATAATCCGATGATAAGCGGAGGCTCCGCCGTTCGTCCAGGGCCGCCGCCGATGTGCTGGGGTCGATCTAGCGTGATGAATCGAAAGATCCTCTTCGTCGCGACCACCTGCTACTTCGACGCGCACAAGGAACCCGGATCAGGGGAAGCCGCCCCAACCCCCCCGTCATGCAGTTCAACAACGATATACTCCCCAACGGGATCACCATCAACTCGCTGTTCCCCTACCGCGGCGAGGGTTCGTTCGCCGTCTTCCAGGTAATCAACGCCGGCAGCAACGCCAGCTTCACCCGGACCGATAACGGCGTGGCGCAGACCGGGACGGCCTTCGTGCATCGGGATCTCAACACGGGCGCCATCACCGCGGGCTCGTTCCCGCTCCTGGACACGACCGCGGACGCCCCCAGCCCGTTCTACCCCATACCCGCGGACGCCCCGACGGCCCCGCTGGGCGAAGTACGTCCGACGGGGCCCAACACCGTCATTGTCGTGCCAAACAACACGGCGAGCATGAGCTACTACTTCACGGATTATATCATGTACAAGCCGGGACCCAATGGGATTTGGGTTCCCGAGGGGACGTTCGCCTGGCAGGTCAACAGCAGCGCCCAGTACACCCCTGCCACGAGACCCCCTTGGACGATCACACAGGGGAAGAGCGGCATCACGACGACGGAGCACGTGGATCGCACGGCGTGGCCTCCCGCGACGGGGGGAGTGGCCGGATACTACACCGACATTCAATGGAAGTAACGCGACACCGCGGCCGCCGGGGTCGCCCCGCGTCGCGGCGGCCCCGCCCCCGATGGCCCCCACCGTCGCCGCCGGGCGCGGTGGGGGGGGAGTCACTCGAGGTCGGGTGGGGCGGCCAGCCACGGCCGGGCGGCGGCGCGAAAGTAGCGATCCGCCCGACGTTGCAGAGCCTGGATCCGCCGCAGCCACATCGCGTCGGCTACGCTTAGGTGGTCGGGCACTGGATTAGGGGGATACTGCGCGAAGTGGTCGTTGAAGTGATTGTTGAAGTTGTACCGCTGATCGGCCGCCAGGCCCGCGATATGGAACCCCTCGTCAGCGAAGAACCGGGCCCGCTGGCCCAGGTGGAATGCCGCCGCGGCCAGCCCGGCGCAGGCGACGAGGAGCAGCAGGCTCCGGACGTGAAACCCCGCCCCGGCCGAGCCGCGCCGCCGACCCGCCCCCCAGGCCCGACGGCCGAGCACGACACCGGCGGCCAGCGCCAGCAGAGCCTCGGCCCCCCTCAGCCCCCGCCTAGACTGGCGCTCCGCGATCCACCGCTCGCCAAGCCACGCCCGGGCCCGTTCGGGCCACGACGACGGCGGCGGAGGCGGCGGGTCGTAAAAGGAGTCGTACAAAGTCGCCAAGTCGATGACTTCGAGGGGAAGCCCGCCTGAATACAGCCGTCCGCCGCGCCCCAAGTCGAATGTGCATAGGACCAGCAGCACGACGCACGGCGCCAGGATCGCGGCGGACCGCGTCCACGCCAATGATCCGCGGATCGTCATCGGCCGAGCCTCCCAGGAAGGGGACCAAGGCTTGCTCCCGCCTTGCGATCTGATAACTTGAAGTTACATGGAAGGTCCGATCCCGTCTAGGGCCGCCGCCCAATCAGGACGATCCGCACCGATGAGTCGAATGATCCTCTTCGTCGCGACCACCTGCTACTTCGACACGAACAATGGCGCGAGCGTCGCGTGCCGCGCCCTGATGGAATGCCTGGCGCGGCACGGCTTCGCGACCGAGGCCGTCACCGGCACCGTGTTCGAGGGGGCCGTCGACATCGACGCCGAGGCGTTCCTTGTCGGCGAGGGCCTGAGTCATGAGGTCGTCCCCACGCCGTTCGCCCCGGACGACCATCCAGAGGGCCCAGCGACCCTGCTTCGGCTCGACATCCGGGGGGTCGTGGCTCACCTGTTCCGGAGCCCGGTGGCCCGGCTCCACGTGCCCGACGAGGCCGAGCGGCGAGGGTTCCTCCGCCTCTGCGAAGCGACGATGGACCGGCTGCGGCCCGACGTGGTCGTGACGTATGGGGGGGACGAATTGGCGCGGCAGGTCCGGGCGTCGGCCAATGCCCGGGGGTTGATCCTCGCTTTCGCCCTGCACAACTTCAACTATCGCGACCACTCCGCCTTCACCGACGTCGACGTGATATTCGCGCCGTCGCGATTCGTGGCGAGCTTCTATCGGAGCAAGCTGGGCCTCGACTGCCGCCCCCTGCCAAACCTGATCGACTTCGATCGCGCAAGGGCCGAGGTCCACAATCCCCGGTTCGTCACCTTCGTCAACCCGTCTTACGAGAAGGGGGTCTTCGTCTTCGCGCGGATCGCCGACGAACTCGGGCGACGGCGGCCCGACATCCCGCTCCTGGTCGTCGAGGGGCGGGGGTCGGAGCGGATGCTGGTGGATTGCGGCCTGGACTTGAGGGCGCACGGCAATGTCAACGTGCTGGGGCATGTGCCCGACATCCGCGACTTCTGGGGTGTGACCAAGATCTGCCTGATGCCCTCCCTCTGGTGGGAGGCACAGGGGCTGGTGGCGATCGAGGCGATGATCAACGGCATCCCCGTGCTCGGGTCGGATCGGGGCGCACTCCCCGAGACGTTGGGCGACGGCGGGATCGTCCTGCCCGTCCCGCCCCGGCTGAACCCCGGCACGCGCGAGCTGCCCACCCCGACCGAGGTCGAGCCGTGGGTCAAGGCGATCATCGGCCTCTGGGACGACCCGGTTTGGTATGCCGAGCAGGGTCGCCGCGCCCTCGCGGAGACGCGCCGGTGGGCGTCGGAAGTCCTGGAGCCGCGGATCATCGAATTCTTCGATGAGTTATCAAAATCGGCGTCCTCGGCCCTCCGGCCAAGCGAGAACACGCCCATCGTCCTGATCGATGAATGATCCGCGTCGCGATCGTTGCCGGCTGGAACCGGGCCGGGTTCCTGGGTAGTCTGGCAGGCCCGCCGACCGATCGGGATGGCGAGGGTGAAGGCCGCGAAGGGGTGACGCCGATGAGGTTCGGACGCTGGTTGCTGGTCGGGGTCGCGGTCGCCTCGGGCGTGGTCGTCTCGGCGCACTGGTCATCGAGGGCGCAGGACCGCGCCGGGCGGGGCAAGGAGGCGGCCCCGGCGAAGGGGGCCGCGGCGGTCCCCCACGGGCCGACTTCGGTCCAGGACGCGATGCTCAGGCCCTTCGACCTCCCGTTCGGCGAGCCCACGACGCTCGAAGGGGTCCGCAAGCACCTGGCGAAGGCCCTCAACGCCCCGGTCGTGCTCGACCTGGCGGCGCTGGAGCGGCTGGAGTTGACCCCCGAGGACACGGTCCAGCTCGACCTGAAGGGGGTCCGCCTCAAGGTCGGGCTCAAGATCCTGCTCGACCAGGTCGGCCTGGCCCCCCGGGTCGAGCCCGAGGACAACCTCCTGATCCTCACCGGAGCCCAGGAAGGCGGCGACCCGGCCGAGCGGACCCTGGCCGAGATCAAGGCGCTGCACCGCGAGTTGCACGACCTCCGCGACGCCGTCGACGACCTCCGCGACGTCGTCGAGGAAGACCTCGGCGTCGAGCCCGACGCCCCTCGGAAGCACACGACCAAGGTCAAAGGGGGCCCGAGCCGGAAGCCTCGCCCGCTGTCGCGACCGGGCGTGGCCGGGGTGAGGGGTTGATGGGCCGGGCGATCCATCGCCGGGCCTTCGCCCAAGGGCTGATCTCGGCCGTCCCGGTCGTCCCGCGAACTCCTCGGCGCGGCGTTGGCGGGGGCGGCGGCGGTGGCGTCCCCGTCGCGCCTCGGGGGTGGACGTCGTACCTGGGCGATCCCAGGAGCGCGGTCCTGTTCTTCCTGGCCTCGGCCCTGGTGATCGGCGGCGGGAGGAAGCTCCTCCAGGGGGCGAGGGCGCGCCGGGTGGTCGAGGCCCTGGCCGGGCCGGACCCCTCGCCCGAACAGGTCGAGGAGGCCGCCGAGCACCGCCGGGCCGGCCTGATCGACCTGTTCCGCCTCCTGGGGACCGCCACTCGGGCCGAGGTCCGCGACGCCGCCGGCCGGACCCTGGCCGCCCTCTGGGCCCGGGATGAGCTGATCGCCGAGGAAGAAAAGGCGCTGGTCCGACGAGGTTTCGCCGTCGAGTGGCGGGCCCGCCGTCGCTATCCGCGCGGGCTCGCCGCGCCGATCCCGATCCGGGTCGATTATGGCGTGCCCTTCCTCGTCGATGGTGGGCCGGGAGTCGGGCCGACCCACCTCGAATGGTCCCACCGCATCCTCGGCGCCGAGCGCGCCGGGCTCGAAGCGTTCAGCCCCTGGCGAGCCGGCCCCGGCTCCTCGGAGTTCGCGATCGATCCGGCCGACTTCCCGACCAACGGTCCCCACCGCCTGGCCCTCCACGCCCGGGCCCGGACGGTCGGCCTGACGGAGTCCTGGGAGATCGACCTGCCCCACCTGCCCTTCTCGTTCGAGTTCGACCCGATCCTCGCCGTCGACGCCCTCCTCACCCTTGCCGACGACAGCCGAGGCCAGGCCATTGCTCGAGCCATCCGCCTCGAACCGGCCGAATCCCCGGCCGATGGCCCGAATTTTCTCCCTTTGACCCCCGACCTGGTCCTCCGCGATCCGCCGGCCCTGGCAGTCGTCTTGCCCTTGCCTTGCGATCTGGCCCACACCCTGGCCATCGAGTTCGAGGGGATGACGGGTCGATTTCCCGCCGGCGTCGTCGTCGTCGCCGGCCAGGGGGCCGACCCGACCGCGGTCCCTTCGACCCTCCGGTTCCCCCTCGGCGCGATCAGCGGTCTCCCGGCCGACGCCATCGACCGCCCGGGCGCTCGGCGGGCCCGGGCCGTCCTCACCGCCGACCCCGACCTCGGTTGGGCCGACCCCGATGTCCGCTCCCTCTGGCCCGGCACCCTCACCACCGAATGGACCGAAGTTCGCGTCAACCGCCGTTAGCCCGATCGGGTCCCGGGGCGAGGGGACCCCGTCCGGATGACCTGTCATCGACGGCGCCTCTCGCTGGGATCGTACCCCGCCAGTCCGGCCAGATCGGGCAAGTCCTCCCAAACGCCCTCGCCGGTGCGCCAGGCGTCTTCTCGCCACTTTTGATTGGCACGTCGGGTCCAAGCTGGTCGATGGATTGCTCCTGTCGAGCCTCCCGAGCCGGCGAAACCCCTCGACGTCGCCCCCAGGAATCCGCGTATCAAGGTTCGGGCTGACTTGATGGGCAGGTCGAAGATCGGAAACGATCACGACCCGGACGCTTGATGTTCCCTCCCCTCGAAGAGGATTCGACATGAACCTTTCGACGACACGCGGCGCCCTGCTGCTCATCGTCTTCGCCGGGCTGGCGACCCTCGCCCCGGCGGGCGTGGCCCGGGGGCAGGATGGCTACGACCATCCGCACCACCGGCACCAGAAATACAACCAGGTCCGCCACATGGGCCTGCACGGGCACGAGGAAGGGGGCCAGTTCGTGATCTACTCCGTCCGGCCCAACAGCCCGGCGGCCCAGGCCGGGTTGTACGCCGGCGATCGGATCTACCGGATCGACGGCGACCGGGTCCGGAGCATCGAACAATTCTGCGACGAGATCCGCGAAGCCCGAGAAGATGGCGAGGACTACGTCGAGATCGAATTCTTCCGGTACGGCAACCTGTACCGGGCCAACGTCCCGCTCTGACCTCGGGAGGCGGGGAAGCTCGCGAGTCCAAGCTAGGCTCGCGAGCTTCCCCCCGATCAATCAGGTCACCACCTGTCGATCGGTCCGGACGGCACCGGCACCCTCGGCTCGAAATGGCCGGGCAACGGCGAAACCGGGCCGGCGGCCCGGATGGCGGCGACGGTGGTGTCGAAGAGGGCGAGGCTGGCCAGGTTGATCAGGCGGTGGTACAGCTCCTTGGGCGGCCGGATCGCGTGGCTGTACCACTTGATGACCTTCCGGAACTGCAAGCAGGCCATCCGCTCGCCCCGGCGATCGACCAGGCGGTGGAAGTGGTCGGTCATGGCGTCGACCCGCTCCTCGAAGGTCGGCTCGGAGCCCGGGTGGCCGTGCTCGGCCCAGTGGACGAGCTGGCGGAACAGGAACGGGTTCGACAACGCCCCCCGGCCGATCGAGACCGCCGCGCATCCGGTCTCGCGGAACATCCCCTCGACGTCGGCCAGGGTCCGGAGGTCGCCGTTGCCGACGACGGGGATCGACTCGACGGCCTCGACCACGGCCCTGATCCCGGCGCGATCCACCCGGCCGCCGAAGCCTTGCTCGCGGGTCCGGCCGTGGATCACCACGCCCGCCGCGCCGACCTGCTCGAACGACCGGGCCAGGGCCGGGGCCGACGGCGAGGCGTCGTCCCAGCCCAGCCGCATCTTGACCGTCACCGGCACCCTCGCCGCCTCGACCACCGCCCCCACCAGCGCCCGGGCGGCGTCGGCCTGGCACATCAGGGCCGAACCGCCCCCGGTCTTGACCACCTTGTTGACCGGGCAGCCCATGTTGATGTCCACCACCGCCGCCCCTTGGTCGACCAACCACCGGGCCGCCCGGCACATCTCGTCGGCGACGTGCCCGTAAAGCTGCATGGCCAGCGGGCGGTCCTCGGCGCAGGTCTCGGCCAGCTCGAACGACCGGGGCCGCTTCTCCAGGATCGCCCGGGCGTTGATGAGGTCGGTCGTCGCCAGCCCGAGCCCCCCGCGCTCGCGGACGGTCAGGCGGAACGCCATCCCGGTGTACCCGGCCAGCGGGGCCAGGAAGAACCGCGACGGGAGCGCCACCCCGCCCAGCGTCATCGGACGGCGGACGATCGGCGGGGGTTGGGGCGAGGCGACCTCGGATCGGTCCATCAAGGGGAGGCTCTCGGAGGACGAGGGACGGGGGATGGAAAGATCCAGTCTATCCCAGGAGGGCCGGGATTGCGTAGGTTGAATTCCGGCCCCGGGGGAGTCCGGACGTAACGGCGGACTCCTGGGTTCGCGCCCCGGTGGCCGTCGGCAAGGCTCCCACGAAGTGGGTTCGTTTCGTCGCGGGAGATCGCCCGGTCGATCCGAACCCACCGGGAACCGGCGAGGTCGACGCAAGCGGTTCCAGATCAAGCCCGTCGGCGAAATTATCGTTCTTTCTGGGCGCGGAATATCCTCCTTTTTTCCAGGAACCAGATGTCCGTCTCGACCTTCTTTGGGAGGTCGCCGGGGCAAACCCAAGAACCCGTGGGGACACCCGGGGAGTCCGGGGGGCCCTTCTCAATCGATCGCGAGGATGATGGACGACGTCGAGGCCGAGGCCAGCATCCTGACGAGCGCCGCGGGCCTGGCCCTCCTCGCCGAGGTCGGGGCGGTGGCGAGCCCCGCGCCGGCCGACCTGGCCCGGTGGCGGCGGTCGGCCCCGGCGTCCCTGGTCGCGGCGGCGCTCCGGCTGGCGGAAGGGCGGCGCAAGGGGGCGGCGAAGTTCGAGCGGGCCGACCGGATGTGGACCGACCCGGTCGGCGTCGAGCAGGCGACCGCCGAGGCCGTCGCCCGCCACAAGGCCCGCCGGTTCGCCGACGGCGGCGGGTCGCCGGTCGTCGACCTGTGCTCGGGGATCGGCGGCGATGCCCTGGCCCTGGCCGCGTCCGGCGAAGTCCTGGCCGTCGACCGGGATCGAGGGATGGGCCGGCGATGCCTCTGGAACGCGGGGGTCTACGGGGTGGGCGACCGCGTCGCGGCGATCCAGGCGCGCGCCGAGGCGTTCCCGATCCCGCCCGGGTCCAGGGTCCACGTCGACCCCGACCGCCGGGCCGCCGGCCCTTCCCGGGCCCTCGGCATCCGCGACTACAGGCCCGGGGTCGAATCCCTCCGATCCCTGGTCGGATCGGCCCGGGGCGGGGCGATCAAGCTGGGCCCGGCGAGCGATTTCGAGGCCCATTTCGGCGGGCCCGACTTCGAGGTCGAGCTGACCAGCCTCGGCGGCGAGTGCAAGGAGGCGACCGCCTGGTTCGGCGACCTGGCCACTCCCGGGGCCCGGAGGCGGGCGACTTGCCTCCCCTCCGGCGCGACCTGGACCGACGCCGACGGCCCCGGGGCGGCCCCGGGCCCCCCGATCCCGCCGGGTGCCTGGATCTTCGATCCCGACCCCGCGCTCGTCCGGTCGGGCACCCTCGACGGCTTCGCCCGGGCTCGCGGGCTCGGGCGGCTGGCGAGCGGGGTCGACCTCCTGACCGGCCCCGAGCGGTCGGGCTCGCCGTTCCTGGCCGGATTCGAGGTGGTCGAGGTGCTCCCGCTCGACCTCAAGGTCCTCCGCCGGATCGTCGCCGCCCGGGGGCTGGGCCCGCTGGAGGTCAAGACCCGGGGCCTCGCGGTTCGCCCCGAAGCGTACCGGGCGAAACTCCGCCCAAAAGGGCCCAACCCGGCCACCCTGATCCTCGTGGCCGGCCGGTCGGCGCCCGGCCTGGCGATCCTCGCCCGCCGTCCCGGCCCCACGGGCCGGGTTGATCCCCGGGCCGGTCTCGATCCTCCCGGGCCGCCGGGTTAGCCTGGACGGTCGACCGGGCCGGATCGGATCGGGACCGAAGCCCAATGAGACCGAACGAGACGAGACGCACCATGACCACGACTCCGCCTCCCGCAAGCCTCCGGATCATCCTGGCGGCGGCGATCTTCCTGGGATCGGCCGCGGCGAGTGCCCCGGGGAAGGTCGTCCTCCGCTGGAAGTTCCGGGCCGGGGAAGTCCTCCGCTATCAGACCGACCAGACGACCGCCTCCAAGGCCAAGGACCCGGGCGGGCAGGAGGTCAATCAGACCGTGACGCTGACCGTCGACCTGGCCTGGACGGTCAAGGCGGTCGACCCTTCGGGGACGGCCACGCTGACGCAGACCATCGACCGGATGCGGACGACGGCCACCACGCCCCACGGCAAGATGGCGTTCGACTCCCGGGACGCCGCCGCCGCGTCCAGCCCGGCCGGGCCGATCTTCAAGATGCTGGTCGGCTCCGAGATCACCTTCACGATGAACCCGCGCGGCGAGATCGGCGACATCAAGCTGTCCGACAAGCTCCTGGCCTCCTTCAAGGGGGACGAGCCGGCTGGCGCCCAGGGGCAGTTCTCCGAGGTCGGGCTCAAGAACATGGTCGCCCAGATGGGCGTCGCCTTCCCCGAGGAGGGCCTCGACGTCGGCGGAACCTGGACGCGGAAGCTGGCCGTCCCCGCCGGGCCCGACGGCCAGACCCGCGACGTCGCGCAAACCTACACCTTTCGAGGGCCGGCGCCCGCCGGCGGCATCGGCTCGCGGATCGACCTGGCGACCCGATTCGAGCCGATCAAGCCCGACCCCAACTTCCCGGTGACCATCAAGGCCGAGCAGGCCGATGGCCGCGTCGACTTCGACGATGCGAAAGGCCGGATCGAAGTCTCCCGGATCACCCAGCGCGTCGACGTGACGAGCCGGATCGAGGGCAAGGAATACGCCATGTCCACCGAATCGGTGACGACCATGACCCTGGCCAAGGACAAGGCCCCGTAGCCCGAATCGCCCCGACCCCACGGGGTAATGACTTGAAAAATCGGTCCTGAACACGCATGCTAATCCCGTTCGAGCCCCGGGGCGTCGCCGCCGGGGTCTCGATCGGGCCCCCGCGCGTGCGCGGGCCGAGACGGTCTGATGCGATCCTTGCCCGGAGACGACATGCGTTCCATCCTGCGTTCCACCCTCCTCGCCTCCTGCGCCCTGGCCCTGAACTTCGCCCTCGTCGGCTGCGACGACGCCAAGCCCACCACGCCGGCCCCGGCCACCACCACCACCACCAACCCCGCCCCCGCCGATCCGGGCAAGGGCGAGATGGGCGGACCCGCCGCCAAGCCGGCCGACACCGCCCCGACCCCGGGCCCGGCCGAGAAGCCCGCCGACAAGGACATGCCCAAGTAAGGCCGACTCTCGCGACGGTCGACCGCCCGGGCGCTCCCTCGCCTCGGCGGCGACCCGCGACCTCGCCCCGTCAGTCCCGGGCGGCGAGGCCGTGCTTCTTGAGCTTGCTGAAGAACGTGCTCCGGGGCAGCCCCAGGAGTCGCGCCGCCTCGCTCTTGTTCCCCCGGGCTCCCTCCAGGGCGTCGAGCAACCGATGCCGCTCGAACGCATCGGCCTCGGGGTCGCCCCGGGCCTCGTCGGACTCCCCGACGATCCCGTCGACCGGCCCCGGCAACGCGTCGCGTCCTCCCGGACCCGGCAGGGCGGCCCGTCGGCCTCGACCCGGCTCGACCAGGGCGGGGCGATATCGACGCCGGCCGGGCTGGCGGATCTCGCTCGGCAGGTCGTCCAGCGTCAGGGCCGGCCCGTCGGACAGGACGACCGAGCGCTCGATGGCGTTCTCCAGCTCGCGGATGTTCCCCGGCCAGTCGTAGGCGATGAGGGCTTCGACCGCCTCGTCCTCGATGTGTCCCACCGCCCGGCCGATCCGCTCGGCGTGCCGGCCGAGGAAATGCACGGCCAGCTCGAAGATGTCTTCCTTCCGCTCGCGGAGCGACGGCGTCCGGATCGGGATCACGTTGAGCCGGTAGAAGAGATCCTCGCGGAACTTGCCGGCCCGGATCAACGCTTCCAGGTCCTGATGGGTCGCCGCCACGATCCGGACGTCCACGGCGATGGTCTGCGAGCTGCCCACCCGCTCGAACGCCATCTCCTGGAGGACCCTGAGCAGCTTGGTCTGGACTTCCAAATTGATGTCGCCGATCTCGTCGAGGAAGAGGGTCCCGCCGTCGGCCTGCTCGAACCGGCCCACGCGGTCGCGGTCGGCGCCGGTGAACGACCCCTTGACGTGGCCGAACAGCTCGCTTTCCAAAAGGCTTTGCGACAGCGACGCGCAATGGACCTGGACGAACGGCCGGTCGGCCCGGGGGCTGGCGGCGTGGATCGCCTGGGCCAGGAGTTCCTTGCCGGTCCCGCTCTCGCCCCGGACCAGCACGGCGGAGTGGCTGGCCGCGACCTTGCGGACCACCTCTAGCATCCGCCGGACCGCCTGGCCCGAACCGCGGATCTCGCCGAAGACCCCGGGGTCGACCGGGGCACCGAGTTCGAGCCGGCCGGCGGCCAGGCCGCGCCCGGTGAGCTGGTCCTGGAGGAGCAAGATCCGCCGCTGCTGCTCGGCGATCTTATCGACCTTGTCGCGCAACTCCAGGTTGAGCCGCCCCAGGGTCTGCTGGATGTCGGCCGAATGCAACGCCAGCATGGCGACCGAGGCCAGGGCGCCGAGGAACGCGACCTCCTCGTCCTCGTAGGGCAGGCCGCTCCGCTTCGGGCCCAGGACCATCAGGCCCGCCTGGACGCCGTCGGCTTCCAGGGCCTTGGCGACCTCGCCGCCCAGGGCGATCATGGTGTCGGTGGCCGGGTCGCGCGCCGGCGACAAGGCCATCGCATGCGGGGCCCGGACCGTGGCGACCTGGCGGAGCCGCGCCGCCAGGGGATTGTCCGGGGACAACGCCCGCTGGTCGGGCTCGGGGCCATGCCAGGCCGTCAAGCGGAGCGGCCCCCGGGGGTCGTCGGCCAGGTAGATGGCCCCCCACTCCAGTCGGAGGATCTCCGCCGCCGCTTCCAGGAGCCGATGCCCCAGCGTGGACCGGTCGACGAGCTGGCCGACGGCCAGGTTCATCTTCTGCATCGCCTGGTCGAATTTGTATTTTTCGCGGTAGAACCGCCGGTCGATCGCCCTCTGGAACGGCCCCCGGGTGGCCCCCGACAGGATCAGGACCGTGATGATCAAGACCCCCGCCACCACGTCCCTCGACGTGTGCTTGGCCAGCAACTGGTCGCGGATCAGCAACGAGGTCCCGACCAGGACCGCCGGATACAACAACCCGGCGGCCAGGCTCACGAGGAAGTAGATTTTACTTCGGTTATAAATTTCCTCGACCTGCATCAACTTATATCGGGAAATGCTCAGGGCGTAGGCGACCGTGTAGAGCAGGGAGACCACGTACATCGGCCAGGCGGCGCTGCTCAGCCCGAGCCGGGCCGGTTCCCTCCAGGCGCCCCAGAGCAGGTAGCCGATCGGCAGGGCGCCGAGCATCGAGGCCATCAAGATCCACTTCGCCTGGTTCCGCTCGGCCCGGTTCGCCGCCGATCGGTAGCTCGCGATCAGGCAGACGATGCACAGGCCGAAGACCAGGACCGAGAGCCCGATATAGCCCAGGGCCAGCCACTTGATCCAATCGAGCGTCGCCCGGACCGCGAGGTCGGCCCCGGGGCCCGGCCGGACCCGGAGGACGCCCACGCGGGCCATGCACGCCCACATCAAGCCCACGAACGCGATCGGGAGCCCATAAAGCGCCGCCAGGGTGGCCCGCCTCCGCCGCTCGAAGTGGGGGTTGGTCCGGGGAAAGACCAGATAGAAGTGGAGGCTCACCATCGGCACCAGGGCGGCGAATGGCGCGAACGAATAGATCAGGACCGGCTCGACCACGACCTCGGTCCAGTGATAGCCCCCCATGTAGGCGCCCACGGTCACCAGACAAAGCCAGAAGAAGAGTCGCGCCGATTCATCCCGGGGCCGTTTCCAGTACACCCGCGCCCCGACGCAGAAGATCGCCATCTCCTGGAAGAACCAGAGCAGGGACCACAAATAGGATCGGAGCGGCCGGGTGGCGACCACCGCCGCCCCCCGCCGGGCCGGGCCGCCTTGTTTCGGGAGCCAGGACACCTCGACCTCGTCGCCGATCCGGTCCCGGAGCCCCCTCATGGCGGCGACGTAATCCGGATAATGCTCGATCGGCCGGCCCGCCAGCCCGACGAGTTGGTCACCGACCGCCGGCCGATTGCCGGGCCAGTTGAAGTCGGACGAAACCTCCTCCTGGATGATGGTGCCCAGGACACAATTGAGGCCGATGTTCCCCGCCGAGGCGACGACCCCGAGGACCCAGATCGAATACAAGATCGGGATCACCGAGAGCAGCAAGTGAGTCCGAAAACGAGCGGTCCGATGGGCCGTGGCAATATTCACGATCTGAGGTAATTGAGGATCGTGGGAGGATTCGGCTGGTTTGGAAAAGTTGAACGGAACCATAAGTATCCAATCACCTGGCGAAGCCATCCCATCCTGGATATTTGATCTGATCACTGTAACGAATCGGCGCCGAACAAACAATCGACGTTTGAAATCGGCGCCGATTGCCTCAACGACGCGCGATAACTTCCCAAATGACCAGGATCTGTTTCGTCAACCAGATAACCTAGATCGCCTACCAGGGTGTTAGCGGGTCAACTTTCTTATCAGACGACCCCGAAGGGGGTTACAACGAACTGACGGGATCAATGAGCAACCTCCTGAACATCTCGGCGCCATCGTCGGCGCCGAAACAACGGGCGTTATTCTCGGGCCAAGCCTCCATCCCTTTTCGGCGCCGAGCATCCTGTCGCTAAATCGGAAGCTTCCTTCGAGGGGCATGGGACATGCTATTAATGGAGTCAAGACGGACCGAGACACCAGGAACGAGCCACGCCGAGTCGGCCACCGAGGAGGGTCCATGCGGATCTCAGCGAAAAGACGCGCCGATTGGTTGATGTCGGATTTCGGCTTCGAAGGCCGAAGGCGCGAGGTCCGCCTGGGTGAGGCCCGGTTCGAAGTCGTCGAGATCGGTCGGGGCGATCCGATCGTCCTGGTACCCGGCCTGGCCGGTGGCTGGAAACTGCTGACACCACTGGCCCGCGCCCTGGCGAAGCGGCACCGGGTCTTCCTGTATGGGTTTCGCGACGAGTTCGACCCCCTCTCGGCGCGGCCGGCGCGGCGGGTCGCCGATCACGCCCGGGACCTGGCCGGCCTGATCGGCGAGCTGGGGCTGGAGCGGCCGGCGATCTTCGGGGTATCTTTCGGCGGGGCGGTGGCCCTGGAGTATGCCGTCGACCATCCCCACCGCGTCGGTCGCCTGATCCTGTCCGGGATCGAGGCTCGATTCCGGGCGACCCTGGGCTCGACGATCGCCCGGAGGGTCCTGGAGCGGTTCCCCCTCCCGGCGGACAACCCGTTCGTCAACCAGTTCTTCAACCTGTTCCACGGCGGCAAGCCGGCCCCCGGGCCCTTGCCCCGCTTCTTCGTCGAGCGGTGCTGGGAAACCGACCAGGGCGTCATGGGCCGCCGGCTGGCGATGCTCGACGAGTTCGACACCACGGATCGCCTCTGGCGGCTCGAATCCCCCACGCTGGTCCTGGCCGGATCGCGCGATGTCGTCGTCCCGGCCGCCCGCCAGGAGGCCCTCGCCTCGACGATCCCCGGGGCCCACTTCCGGACGATCGAAGGGGCCGGCCATATTGGCTTCCTGACCCACGCCCCCGACATCGTCGGCCACGTCGGCGAGCTTTGCCGAGGGAGCCGTCCGTCCCTGGCGTGAGGGAGCGGTTGACCTCGGCGCAAAGGGAACGTGACCCCGGCCTTCCTCTGCCTGGTCCGGGGAGTGGCCATCGGGACCGGCCCGAAGAAGGGCCGGGTCGCCGGGTCGAGCGGGCGACGGGGTTGAGACGGGAATTTTCCCGAGGATTCCCAGGGTGGGCCCGCCAGCAACTCCGGGACGGCCGGGGCACGATGGGCTGGAAGTCTGGCCGGTGCCGAAGCCGGTACCGAGGACCGCCAGCACACCGCGGGCGAGGGGAGAAGTGGGGACCTTCCCCGCCCTCCTTCCGGCGCCCCCCGACGTGCTGGCGGATCTGACCCGACGGGCTCGGGCGAGGCTTACTTCTTGCGGGTGGGCGTGGTGGTGGCGGCGGGGGTGGTCGCCTTGACGGCCCGGGTGGTGACGGTCTGACCCGTGCCGGTGAATCGGGTGGTGGTCGTGGTGGTCGCGGACTTCTTGCCGGCGGCGTTCGTGGTGAGATAGGGGTCGGCGGTCTTGACGAGTTTGGTGCCCCGGAAGGTGAAGAACGTCCCGTGGGGGGGGGTGGGCTCGATCCGGATCTTGCTGTGGCCGTTGAAGTGGCCCGGGGTCCCGGCGAAGATCACGTCGCTGGTGCCGGTGCCCTTGACGAACGTGACCTTCCCCTGGCGACCGAGCTGGTAGTTGTTCGAGGAGCCCTGGACGAGCGTGTTCGTGCCGTACCAGCCATGCTCGCGGGTCGGGCCGCCGCCGGCCCTGAGCGTCTTCGCGCCGAACCGGCCGCCATCCAAGGTGACCAGCGTCGTGACGCTGGGGTCGACCGTGATGTTGTCGTTGGCCTTCGATCCGTAGACGACGATCCGGTCGACGTTGGTCGCGGCGGGCTGGAGGATGTCGACCACGCCGTTGACGGTGACCTGGATGTTGCCGTTGGCCTGCGTCACGTTCACGGTGTTGGTCCCGCCGTCGGTCCTCGGCAGGGGGGTGACGGTGAGGACGCCGGGGACCGTCGTCGAGGTGGTCTGGTCGTTGGCGAAGAACCGGACGGTGCCGGTGCTGGCCAGGGTGATGTTGATGTTGATCGGCGTGGCGAAGCTGCTCAGGCCCGAGGTCGGGTCATTGACCGTGTAGGTGAAGGCGTCGGGGCCGGTATAGCCGGGGGTCGGCGTGTAGTTCAACCGGCCGGTCGTGGCGTCGAGGCCGGTGATGGTCCCGTGGCTGGGCTGCGAGGCCACCGCGAAGGTCAGGGGCAGGGTCTCGGTCGCGTTCGGGTTGGAGCCGAACAACTGGATCGGCGTGGAGCCGACGGTGGTCGCCGCCACGACCGCCTGCTGGGCGATCGGCCGGAGCGGGACCGGCGCGGTGCTGGCGGCGACGTTGACCGTGATGACGTGGGTCTGATAGTTGCCCGGCGACTCGAGCGCGACGCCGCTCCCCGCGCGGTTGGTCTGGTCGCGGACGCCGACCAGCAGGGTGATCGGCCCGGTGTAGCCGGCGTTGGGAGTCACGGTGACCAGGCCGGTGGCGCTGACCGTGGCCCTCGCGTTCTGGACGGCGGTGAAGGTCGTGGTCGGGGTCCCGTTGGTGGTCGTGGAGGTCGTCCCCCCCTGGACCGTGTAGGTCAGCGGGTCGCCCGGCGGGGTGGCGATGCCGGTGAGCTGGATCTGGGCGACCTGGCCGGCGCCGATGCTGATGTTCGGGTCCAATGGGCCGAGGAACGGGCGGCTCGGGTTGGCGGTGGTGGTCGGCGTGACGTTGACCTGGAACGTCTGGGTCGCCGTCGTTTTGTCGACGACGTCGGTGGCCGTGACCGTGAGGTTGGCCGTGGCGTTGGCCGGGGCCACCGTGGTGTCGACGTGGACCACGCCGTTGGGGCTGACGGGGGACAGCGTGGCCGAGGTGATCGTCACGGGGCTGGACGGGGTCGTGCCGTCGGTCCCCTTCCTGACCTGGGTGAGCTGGGACAGGATGTCCTGACCGGCGACGATCTGGCCGAAGACGGTGTGGTGGTAGTTGAGGCCCGTCGGCGAGGCGGTGGTGATGAAGAACTGGGCGTCGTTGGTGTCGGGACCGGAGTTGGCCTCGGCGAGCTGGCCGTTCCCGGTGAAGGCCAACTGCTGGAGGAATTCGTCGGGGAACGGGGCCGCGAACGCGGCGCCGGTGCCGTTGCCGGTGACCGATCCCCCCTGGACGATGTAGTCGTTGGTGCCCGGGAACCCGTTGGCGATCCGGTGGATCACCTTGCCGACGTAGTAATTGACGTTGGGCCTCGCCTGCGAGCTCAGGCCGGTGGCCGTCCCGTTGACCAGGCTCTCGATCTTCGAGGTGGTCAACGGGGTCAGGTCGTCGAAGAGCTGGAAGGTCATCGTCCCGGCGACGGCGGGGTCGCCGGCGCCGCTGGACGCATGCGAGACGCCGAAGGTCAGGAACTGGCCCCTGGCGATCGTCGCCTTCACGCTCGGGTTGTCCGAGGTCACGGTGTAGGTCTGGGCGTGGGTGGTCTGGCCGATCAGGGGGACCTGGTACCCCTGGAACTGGGGAGATGCGATGGTGGCTATCGGGGCGATCGAGGCGGTCATCATCGCCCGACCTTCGAGCGGCTCGATCTGGAGCCGACGCCCGGCCTTCGCCTGGGCCCTCGCGCCCGATCCCAACCGGCCGAAAGCGTCCCTGCCCGCGCGGTCGAACATCCGTCACCTCCGCCCTTCGTGGATTCCCGACGATCCGGCGGGCGAACCCCCCGGCGCCATGACGGCCGCCTCTTGACGGATGAATCGGTCGCGCCGACGTTCCGACTTGAACCGAATCCTTCGAAAACGACGACGGCGGGCCCGCCCCGAGTGCGTCCCGCCGTCGTCCGAGTTCGTCCGGTCGGTCTGGTCGCGACCGATCAGGGGTTGGCCTTGCGGAGGGTGAAGGTGGTGAAGGTCACGCCGTCATCCTCCATGAGCCCGAAGCCGCCGCCATCGGACAGGTACTTCGAGAAGACGGAGAAGTCGGGGACCTTGTCCTTGTCGAGGACCTTGGCGACGTCGCCGCCATTGGGGGTGTTCTTGAACGCCGCCTCGAACTTGCCGCTCTTGATCATGTCGTAGCTGGCGCGGGCCTGCTCATCGGCCTTGGCGTAGGTCAGGCTGCTGGTCTTGGCCGGGATCTGCCGGGCGATCGCCTGGAATTGCGGGGAGTCGACCAGGGGAGCCGCGCCGCCCCGGAGGATCGACTCCAGGAGCGCCGGCTCGGTGGCGATGTAGAGCGTGTCCTTGGCGATGGCCACGGTGGCGGTCCCGTTCTTGAACGGGTTGTTGTTGGGGCCGTTGCCGGGGTTGGGCATCTCGGGGAGCTTGAAGTCGTAGATGGTCGTGCCCTGGAAGTCGCGCTTGGCCGGCGCGCCCCCGGCGAGGGCGATCAGCTTGTTCAGGGTGTTCTGGAAGGCCTTGGTGTCTTCCAGGGCGATCCCGAAGAGGAGCCGCTGGCTGTCCTCGGTGACCGGCTTCTTGAAGTCGCTGATGAGCGTCATGCGGTCGCCGAGCGGCCCGAACAGGTCCTTCTGGAGGCTGATCGGCTCGCCGCCGTTGGGGCCGACCATCATCTGCTCGAACTGGTTGAGCATGCCCGGATTGAACATGTTGGCCATGTCGTTGAGGGCGTTGTAGGCGGCGTCGAGGTCCCAGCTCAGGGTCTGGTAGCGGGCGACGGTGGCCGGGACCCAGGGCTCGGGCCGGAGGCCGACGGCGGGCATCATGAACAGCTTGAGGATGCCTTGCGTCGGGGCCGGGGCCAGGAAGAAGACCTTGCTCACGCTGTCGTAAGCACCGGTGTTGAGCGCGAAGGTGCCGCTGGCCGCCTTCAGGCCGTTGATCCCGGTGATCTGGAGCATCCCTTCCATGTTCTGGGCCGCCCCGCCGCCGGGGTTGGCGGCCTTGCCGGCGCTGATGAGCATCTTGATCGTCTTGTTGATGTCGAGGAACCACGAGACCGGCGCGTCGGCCCCGAGCTTGGCGCGGGTCTTGGCGAAGGCGTCGACCGAGTTGAGCGAGTCGCTCCGGCCGTCGGCGTGGGAGATGACGTCCTTGAGGGCATCAACGTCGGTCGCCAGGTGGAACACGCCGCCGGCGTTGGTCCAGACGATCGGCGGGTTCGGCTTGTCGCCGTCCTTGGGCGGCTGGATGATGTGCAGGGTCAGCCCCTTGAACGACTCGGCGCCGACCTTGGAGCCGGCCTCCTCGGCCTGCTTGGTCGACCTGACCATGACGTCGGTCATGGTCTTCTCGTTCTTGCCGGCGTCGGCCGAGATCAGGAGCGCCACCGGGATCTTGGCGTCGGGCTTGGCGACGATGGCGACGGTGGCCGGCCCTTGCGGGAGCGTCAAGAGTTCGCCGAGGGTCACGCCCAGCTTCGCCTTGACGTCCTTGCTGGCCTGGTCGAGCTTCTCGATCACGTTGTCCTTGAGCGGCTTGAGCGCGGGGTCGGCCAGGAGCTGGCCGAATGCGCTCTGCCCGAAGGCTTCGCGGAGCTGGGCCACGTCCTTGACCTTGATGAGGAGCAAGGTCGAATCCGGGAGGACTTTTTCCGGGTCGGCGGCGTGGCCGGCGCCCACCAGGGTCATGAGGACGGCCAGCCCGAGGCAGCCGGTCGACGCGAGACGGAGGGCCGCCCGCAACGGGGTACGCATCAAGGGGAGCTTCCTTTCCTGCACCTCGCCCCGGCGTGCGTGCCGGTGGCGGGTCGTCACCAGGCCCCCCGGGCCCGTCCGTCGGGGCGGGGGACCTCATCGCGATCGGGCCGCCCGACGGGACACGCGCCCGTCGGGGATGGTTGGCCTTGGGGGTCGAACGGGGCGCGAGACGGTCGGCCGCCGGGGACCGGGGCTCGCCTCACCGCGACTCCCCGTTCGGGCGGCTCGGACCGGCCTTGGGGTCGCCCGGCCGGGACGCCGGGGCGCCCGAGCGGAGGCGGCGGGGCGGGTCGAGGTAACGGTGCCCCGTGTTGGGGTTGTCCTTGTCGAACGAGAACGCTTCGCGGTTCCGGAGGAAATCCTTCACGTAGTTGATCGGGATGGCGAACCCCAGGTTTTCGCCCAGGGTCAACTTCATGTTGATGACGCCGATCACCTCGCCCCGGAGGTTGAACAGCGGCCCGCCCGAGTTGCCCGGGTTGATCGCCGTGTCGGTCTGGAGATACACCAGGCCTTCGAAGTTCCGGTTCTTGGTGCTGACGATCCCCTGCGAGACGCTCCGCTCCAGGCCGAGCGGGTTGCCCACGGCGAAGACGCCGTCGCCGGCGTGCAAGTCGTCCAGGCTCCCGAGGTAGACGTGCGCCAGCTTCAATTCCTTCTGGGGCGGCAGCTTGATCAACGCCAGGTCGACGAACGGGTTGAGGGCCACGATCGCCACCTCGTCGACCCGCCGCCGCTTCAGGCCGCCGGCGGAGTTCTCGTAGAGGATGGCCGAGATCCGGGTCTCGCCGTCGATGACGTGGTGGTTGGTGACGGCATACCCGTCCTCGTTGATGAGGAACCCGGAGCCCTTGCCCGACGGGGTTTCGATCGAGATCACGGCCTCGCCAAACCGGTGGACCAGGTCCTTGACCGGCGTCGACCGAAGGTCGCCCGTCTTGTACAACCCGGTCGGGTCGAGATCGATGGCCGCCCCGGCGGGGGCCGAGGCCGGCTTGACCGCCTCGTCCGCCTTCCGACGCGAGACGACCTGGTCGCGAGGGACCTTGACGATGTCGAACCCGAGGTCGACGAACAAGGTCGTCGGCTTCTCGGCGACGACCACGCCGACCAACTGGTGCCCGTCCTTCAACTCGATCACGTCGGAGGCCGGCGACCCGCTCGCGAGGGACCCCACCAAGGCCGCCGCGGCGACCGGCACGAAGCAGCGCATGGTCCGTAATCCCTTCCGGTACCCGATTCGGGGCGCGGTCTGCTCTCCCCCGCTTCTCAAGAAAGACCATTGTATGAACTCGCCCGGCGGATTCAACCCTTCCCCCTCGCGGTTCTTCGGGCCGATCCATCCCGGTTGATGGTCCAGATGCGATCGGGTAGAATCCCAGGGGGTGGCGGCCCCCACCCCCTGGGCCCCGCCAGATGGATTCGAACCGAGCCATTGCCGAAGGTCTTGCGATGGACCACTCAGACGAACCACCCTTCGACCTGATAAGAGTTCGCCACCAGCCGGTGGTGAAAGCTTGCGTCGAGCCGCTTCACGATGAGCAAGGCTTGATTCCCAAGCTTACTCCCCCCGCTTGGGACGAGCACGGTCGTCCGGTACGTTTCACCCCCGAGGAAATCGCCTACCGATCGGAAGTTTTTCGGCGACGCATGAAGGCAATCGACGCGACCGATCAAGACCCCCCCGGGAGCGACGAGGAATTCATGCGGGGAATCGATTCCCACCGGCCCGAAGGAGCCAAGCTCTTCGATCAGTATTATGGACGCATGGATCGAGCCAGTGGGAGACGCTGACCTGAGCCGCTTCACGGCCCCGCCGCCCGCGTGGCATGGCCGGCCCAGGCTCGGGACTCGCGGATCTCTTGCCCCGTCGGTGTGAGGCGGACGAACAGGCCGGCGGCGCCGGGGGTCGCCTCGATCAGTGCGAGCCCACGGTCGGGGCCGAGGATGCAGGCGGCGGTGTCGAGGCCGTCGGCGGTGGCGCCGTCGGGGGCGATCACGGTGACGCTCCGGCGCTCGGTCAGGCCGATCCCGGTCTTGGGGTCGAGGACGTGGGAGTAGCGGACCCCGTCGATCTCGACGAATTGCTCGGCGTCGCCGGAGGTCGAGACGGCGGCCTCCTTGAGGACGATCGTCCGGCCGGGCTTCCCTTCGGCCTCGGGCATCAGCGGGGCGACGGCGATCGTCCAGCCGAGCCGGCCGGGGGGCGGGCCGGACACGACGATGTCGCCCGAGCCGGCGACCAGGGCCGAGTCGACCCCCTCGCGCCGGAGGGTCGCGATCGCCTCGCCCGAGGCATACCCCTTGGCGATCCCGCCGAGGTCGAGCTTCATGCCCGGGCGGGTGAGCTGGACGGTCTGCTTGTCGCGATCGAGCCGGATGGCGTCGGAGCCGACCAGGGCCAGGGCCTTTTCGATCAGGGCGGGGTCGGGGAGCTTCCGCTCGCGGCGGGCCCGCCGCCAGAGCCGGACGACGGGGGCCACCGTGACATCGAAGGCCCCGCCCGACCGCTCGAACAGGGTCTTGGCCCGGTCCAGGACGGTGAACAGGTCGGGGCTCACGGGGATGGGGGGGCCGCCGGCCCGGGCGCAAAGCCTCATCAACTCGCTCGCGGGGTCGTAGTCGGTCAGGGCGGCGTCGAGGGCGGCGATCCGGTCGAAGGCCGCGCGAGAGGCCCGTCTGGCGACCGCCTCGTCGGGCGTGTATAAGATGATCTTGAACTCCGTCCCCATGCGCGGCTCGGCGAACTCAAACCGCCGGGGCGCGGGAGCTTCGCCCGGTCGGTCGGGAGCCGCCAGGATCGCCACCAGCCCCAAGGCCACCCCGATCCGTCGCGCGTCCATCCTCGGTCCTCCCCCTCGTACCCCCGATCACCCCAGGGCCCGGCGCATCCGGCCGGTTCGATCGTCCCGGAGATTACCACACGTGCGACAGGTCACGCAGCCCCGTCTCGCCTTCACCCTGGTCGTGGCCCTGACGGCGACGGCCCCGGCCCAGTCCCCGCCGCCGGGGGAGATGAAGCCCTACGTCGAGAAGATCGCCGGCACCGAACTCAAGTTCGAGATGGTGCCGATCCCGGGCGGGACGTTCACGATGGGCAGCTCCGCCGACGAAGCCAAGCGCGAGCCCGACGAGGGGCCCACCTTCGTCGCCACCATCGCCCCGTTCTACATGGGCAAGTGCGAGGTCACCTGGGACGAATTCGACGAGTACGCCTTCAGCAAGGACATCATGCGCAAGCGTCGTGAAAATGCCGACACGGCGAAGCAGCCCGCGACCGAGACGGCCGCCGACGCCGTGACCCGGTCGACCAAACCTTACGCCGACATGACGTTCGGGTTCGGGGGCCGGCGGAACCCGGCGATTTGCATGACCCACCACGCGGCCATGGAATATTGCCGATGGCTGTCGGCCAAGACCGGCAAGACTTACCGGCTCCCGACCGAAGCCGAGTGGGAATACGCCTGCCGGGCCGGGACCACGACCGCCTACTCCTTCGGCGACGAGGTCGGCTCGATCGGCGAATATGCCTGGTACGTCGAGAACACCGAGAAGCCGATGCCCGTCGGCAAGAAGAAGCCCAACCCCTGGGGCCTCCACGACATCCACGGGAACGTCGCCGAGTGGTGCATCGACTATTATCAACCGGACGCTTATGCGTCCTTCGCCAAGCTCAAGCCGGCCAAGGGGCCCGTGATCCTGCCCACGACCAAGGAATATTCCTACGTCGCCCGGGGGGGCGGCTGGGACGACGACCCCGACAAGCTCCGATCGGCCAACCGGATCGCGTCCACCCTCGAATGGTCGGTCCAGGACCCCCAGCGGCCCCAGAGCATCTGGTGGCACACCGACGCCACCAACGTCGGCTTCCGGGTCGTCTGCCCGGTCGCGGAGCAGGAAAACCTCAAAGGCGTCCGCTCCCTGGTTGTGAAAGGCAAGGGCACTCGCTAACGTGAACGATGGCCCCCCGACCGGCCCCGGCCGTCGTGCGTCAATCCCACCGCCCGCCCGAATCCCGAGAGTCCCGGAGACCGTCGCCATGACCGACCCCGTCGGCGCCTCGAGCGCATCGCGTCGCGATTTCCTCAAGTCCTCCGCCATCGTCGCCGCCGGGGCGACCGTCGCCCACCTGGGCACGGTCCCCAACGCCTTCGCGGCCGGCGGCGACGTCATCAAGGTCGGCCTGGTCGGTTGCGGCGGCCGGGGCACCGGGGCGGCGGAGCAGTCGATCAACGCCTCGTCCAACGTCAAGCTCCACGCGATGGGCGACCTGTTCCAGGACCACCTCGACGGCGCCCGCGAGAAGCTCGCCAAGTTCGGCGACAAGGTCGACGTCGCCGACGACCGCTGCTTCGTCGGCTTCGACGCCTACAAGAAGGTAATCGACTCGGGCGTCGACCTCGTGATCCTGGCCACGCCCCCCGGCTTCCGCCCCGGGCACATCCAGGCCGTCATCGCCGCCGGCAAGCACCTGTTCTGCGAGAAGCCGGTCGCCGTCGACGGCCCCGGCATCCGGACCGTCCTGGCCGCCGCCGAGGAAGCCAAGGCCAAGAACCTGGCCGTCGTCGCCGGGACCCAGCGCCGCCACGAGGCCGGCTACCTCGACATCATGAAGCGCGTCCACGACGGCGAGATCGGCGACCTCATCACCGCCCGCTGCTACTGGAACCAGGGTGGGCTCTGGAAGGTCGACCGCAAGCCGGAAATGTCGGACATGGAGTACCAGATCCGCAACTGGCTCTATTACACCTGGCTCTCGGGCGACCACATCACCGAGCAGCACGTCCACAACCTCGACGTCATCAACTGGGCCCTCGGCGCCCACCCGGTCAAGGCGCTCGCCCTGGGCGGCCGCCAGGTCCGGACCGCCCCGATCTGGGGCAATGTCTTCGACCACTTCGCCATCGATTACGAGTTCCCGGGCGGACAGCACACTCTGAGCATGTGCCGCCAGATCGACGGTTGCGACCAGGACGTTTCCGAGACGGTCGTCGGCTCCAAGGGCGAGTCCTACACCAACGCCGGGGGCCACGTCTATGAGATCAGGGGCGCGAACAAGTACCGCGCCCGCGGCAAGCAGCGGAACCCGTACGAGCAGGAGCACATCGACATGATCGAGAGCATCCGCTCGGGCCAGCCGCTCAACGAGTTGCGGACCGTCGCCGAGAGCACCCTGACGGCGATCATGGGCCGGATGTCGGCCTACACCGGCAAGGCCGTCACCTGGGACGAGGCCCTGAACTCGCAGCTCAACTTGACCCCCGAGAAGCTCGAATTCGGCCCCTTCCCGACCCCCGCGGTCGCCGTCCCCGGCGAAACCCCGCTCGTCTGAGCCGAGGCCCTTTCCCCTGATTTACCGACGCCACGGGCTTTCTCTTTCGGCGAAAGGGGCCCGTGGCGTCCTCGATTGATCCCCGGACTTCCCACGACCCATCTTCTTCGAGAGGCCCAAACGGATGACCCGACGACTCGGACGGATGACCCTGGCCCTGGCCCTGGCCTCGATCGTGGTTCCCGCCCCCGCGCCCGCCGCCGACGACGCCAAGATCGTCCTGATCGCCGGCCGGCCGAGCCACGGCAAGGGGGAGCATGAGTTCAACGCCGGGACCAAGTTGATGGTCAAGTGCCTCAAGGAAGTCCCCGGCGTCGCCCCGGTCTTCGTCGGCGGCGGCTGGCCGGCCGACGAGTCGGTCTTCGACGGCGCCAAGGCGGTCGTCTTCTTCATGGACGGCGGCGGCGGCCACCCGATCATCCAGGGCGACCACCTGGCCAAGGTCAAGAAGCTCATGGAGAAGGGCGTCGGCCTGGCCTGCATGCACTACGCCGTCGAGATCCCCAAGGACAAGGGCGGGCCCGAATTCCTCGACTGGCTCGGCGGCTACTACGAGGCCGGCTTCTCGACCAACCCCCACTGGAAGGCCGAGATCAAGGGCCTGCCCGACCACCCGATCGCCCGGGGGGTCAGGCCGTTCACCGTCGACGACGAGTGGTATTACAACATGAGGTTCCGCCCCGAGATGCGGGGCGTGACGCCGATCCTCGTCGCCAAGCCCGACGAGGCCACCCGCCAGGGGAAAAGCTCCTACCCCCGCGGGCCGTACCCGCACATCGCCGAGGCCAAGGGGCGCGACGAGATCCTGGCCTGGGCCGTCGAGCGACCCGACGGGGGCCGCGGCTTCGGCTTCACCGGCGGCCACTTCCACCGGAACTTCGGCAACGACGACTTCCGGACCCTGGTCCTCAACGCCGTCGTCTGGACCGCCAAGGTCGAAGTCCCCTCGGGGGGGATCAAGGTCCCCGTCACCGCCGACGAGCTGACCAAGAACCTCGACCCCAAGAAGTGATCCGCCCACGGGGACGAGCGGGGCCGCGGGCTTGGCCTTGCTGCCTCCGCTCCTCTCTCCCCGATCGGCCGGGGGATGGCTATTTCGATCGGTCCGGGACGTCGGGGACGAACGCATCCCGGGCGATCACGCCGGCCACGAGGGCGAGGCTCGCGAAGACGAGGGCCATCGAGCCGCCGAACGGCCGGGCCACGATCAGGGCGGCGACGGCCACCCCGGCGAGCAAGCCCGCCCAGGTCCGGGTCTTCATCGCTGATTCCTAGGTCCTGGTCGAGCCGACCAGCTCGCCGGGGGGCGTCCCCTTCGACCCCTTCGGCTTGTAGAGCAGGCTGGCGACCACGATCAAGCCCATCCCGATCCAGAACACCCAGTGGTTCATTTCGAGGGGCAGGCGTTTGATCCACTCCGGGAGGTGACTGCGCCAACCATCCGGGTCGGGGACGAAGTGGTCGGGGCGGATGGCGTCGTCCAGGCCGCCGCCGATGAGCTTCAGGCCGATCCAGCCGACCAGGTAATAGGCCCCCGTCGCCAGCCCGTGGAAGCGGTCGAGCAAGATCAGGAAGTAGCCGGCCACGAACCGCATGGCGATGATCCCGAGGATGCCGCCGACGTAGATGACCAGCAACTTGATGTCGACCACCAGGCCCACCATCGGGATCGCGAACAGCTTGATCTCGCCGAGCGAGACGGGCAGGGCCTCGGCGGTGGCGACCGCCGCCAGGATCGAGTCGATCGAGAAGATGATGTCGGTCACCTCGACGCCGATCACCGTCCCCCAGAAGCCGTCGCCGAACCGCGACCGCCGCTCGCCGCCGTCCCCCTCCTCGCCCCGGACGAGATGCGAGATCGCCAGCCAGAGCAGGTAGATCCCGCCGCCGGCCTTCAGGAACCAGAAATGGAGGAGCGACGTCGCGAACACGACGGCGATGAGCCGGAACACGAACGCCCCGAGCACGCCGTACCGGAGGGCCCGCTTCTGCTGCCCTTTGGGCAGGTGCCGGACCATGACCGCCAGGACCAAGGCGTTGTCGGCGCTGAGGAGCCCTTCGAGGAGGACCAGGGTGGCCACGGTCCCTAGGAGCAACAAGAAGCCGGCGGTATCGATGCCCCACATGACCGGGGACTCCTCACGCAAAGGGGGAAGGGCGGGTCTCGCGAGCCCGGGTCGATCAGCCCCGATCCCGCGGGCCCATCCCGGAAACCATCAGGCTAACAAACATCCGGCGTCGCGGCGACCCCCGGCCTCGCGCGAAGCCCCTGGAAAAGCGACGCCGAGGCTGGCCCGATCGACGGGCAAGGGTTAAATTAAGATCCAGACGGCCAATGCCCGGTCGCGGGCGCGAAGCCTTGATCCCGCCAATCCCGGGGGCCGACGTGCTTGATCGTTCGAATGGATCGATTCGACTCGTGGCCCTGATCGCCGGCTTGATCGCGGCGACGGTCGGGGGCGCGGCGTTTGGCCAAGGCCCCGCGACCCCGGCCGCCCCGGGGGGCTCGGCGGCCAAGGCCCGGGTCAAGCCCAGGCCCCGGCCGGTCGACGACGGGCCGGTGGTGATGTCGAGCGAGGCCCTCGACAAGGCCCGGGGCAGGCCGAGCGAAGCCGACCGCTACGGCGAGCCCGACTGGCGAGAGGTCCCCCCCTGGCGGCAGGCGTCGTTCTTCGGGCTCCGGGCCCAGGGCCAGGTCTTCGTCTTCGTGGTCGACTGCTCGGGGAGCATGGCCGACGCCGACCGGCTCGACCGCGCCAAGGCGGAGTTGCTCCGGAGCGTCCGGGCCCTCCAGGCCCCCCAGCGGTTCAAGGTCATCTTCTACAACGACCGCCCGGTGCCGATGCCCGGCGAGCTGCCCAAGTCGGCCGACCTCGCCTCCAAGGTCCAGCTCGGCCGGTGGCTCGACTACGTCGAGCCGGGAGGGGGCACCGACCCCCGATCGGCCCTCTCGATGGCCCTGGCCCTCCGGCCCGACGCCGTGTTCTTGCTCTCCGACGGCGCCTTCCCCGAGGGGACGGCCCGGGACATCGCCCGGGGCAACCCCAAGAAAGTCCCGATCCATTGCGTCGACCTGGCCGGCGGGGCCGGCGGCGACGACCTCCGCGCCATCGCCCGCGACTCCGGCGGCCAGTACGCCGCCCGTTGAGGCCGGCCGCCGGCCCGGTCGCCGATCACTGACCGGCCGAGAGCGACCCCGACGGGCTCCCCTTGATGCTCGTCCCTTCGGGCAACGGCCGGGCGGCGACGAGGAAGCCCCGGGCCTGGAGGTCGTCGCGGAGCCGGCGGTACAGGCCGAAGCCGTCGGGATAGATCCACATCGTGATCGTGTCGCGGCCCGGGCTCAGGCGGTGGACGGCCCGGGCATACGAGGAGGACGGCGAGCGGGTCGCCTCGAACGGTTCGCCCCGGTTCGGGCCGTCCGGGACGATCTCCCAGCCCAGGAGGTTGTACGACGCTTCGCGGTTGTCGACCAGCTCGGCCAGGGCGTCGGGGATCGACCGGCCCATCTCGTATCGGAGCGAGAACGACCCGACCGGTCCCACCGTCGAGCCCAGGCGACCGCGCATCCCGCCGGCCCGGAGCCGGAGCCGGGCGTCGGCCTTGACCAGGTCGACCAGGCGGTCGAGGTCGATGAACGTCGCCCGGTCGCGGCGGATCTCGAAGTGATATTCGGCGCCCTCGGTCGGCTTGGCCACGGCGTTCTTGGCCAGCAAGGCTCGGGCCTTGGGCAGGGGGACCCGCTCCAGGGCGGCCAGCTCCGTCTTGAGCCGGTCGCGCTCCCCCTTGAGGAACCCGCCCTTGGCCGAGGCGGCGGCGATCCGGGCGCTGGGGTCGCGCACCCGGTTGGCGATGGTCCGACTCTCGGACCGATCCCGGGCGGCCTGCAAGGTCGCCGCCTGGAGCGCCCGCTCGGCGTCGGCCAGCCGGGCCTCGGCCCTCGCCCGCTCGCGGGCCGCCTCGTCGAGCGAACCCTCGGCGCGGGCCACGGCCGCCTCGTCGAGCGGGATCGGCGGAGGCGCCGGCCTCGGGACCCGTTTCGGCCTCGGGGCCGCGATCGGCGCCGGGGGCGGCGCGGGGACCTCGGTGACCGGCTCGACCCTCGCCGGCGGGGCCGGGGCCGCGACCGGGGCGGCGGGGCGGGGCCGGGCCTGGATCGCCCAGACCAGGGCCAGCGCGGCGAGCAAGGCGGCGGGCCTCGCGACGATCCGCCCGTAGGATTCGACCCCAAGGTCGGCGGCGGGCTCGGGTCCGGACATCACCAGCCCTCCATCGGGAGCGTGGCCAGGCGGTCGGGGTCGGCGACCTGGGTGGTCGAGGGCCAGTCGAGGCCCGAGAGCAGGAACTGGCTCCGGGCGACCCGATACGTCTCGAACCCGCCCGACTGGACGAGGAACCGGACCCTCGGCTCGACCACGACCCGGGGATCGGCCGACCGCCGCGCCTTGACCAGTCCCACGATCTGCTTCTGGAACAGGCCGTCGCGGTCCTTCAAGGCGGCGGCCGTCGCCCGATAACCGCCGGGCTGGACGATCACCCCCCGGGGCCCGCAGACCACCACCACCTCGAACGTCCGGTCGACCAGCCGACCCGGACTCAGATCCGGGATCGAAAGCGACGATCGCGACTTCGGCGGCAAGGCGGGCGGACTCGTCGAGGTCATCCCCGCCGGCGGCACGGGAAGCCCGAGGCCCGCCGCGCCCGGGGGCGGCGCCGAGCCCGCCGGCGGGCTGCCCGCCGCCGACCCCGGGCCGATCATCGCGCGGGCGGCCTGCTCGCCGCCCGAGGCGTCGTTGCCCGAGCCGTCCGGCTTCGTCCCCTTCGGCTTCCCCGAAGCCGGCCGGGCCCCCTTCGCGTCGTCCTCCGATCCCGACGGGGGAAGGCCGCCGCCGCCCAAGCCGTCCGGCGCGGTCGGGTCGGGCTTCGGGCTCGCTCCGGCCCGGGGCCTGTCGGGAAGTCGGGACCCGTCGTCATCCCCCCCGGCCGATCGGTCACGAGGCTTCCGGTCGGCCGAGGAAGGGGTCGGCCAGACGAAGGTCGACGTCGGATCGGCCTCGTCCCGGGCGCCGCCGGGATCGCCCGGCCTCGGCCCCGGTTTCGGGCCTTCGAGGGCTAGGGCCCCGGTCCCGACCTTCGGAGGGTCCGGGCCGGCCGTCTCGAGCGAGGACCCCGGGGGTCCTTCTTGCCTTGCCGCCTGCGTCCCCTCGGTCGCCGCGACTTGCTCCCCGCCCGTCCGGCCGGACGAGACCAGGGATGGCCCGTCGCCGCGCGGATTCGAGGTTGAGGTGGCCGGAGGATTTCGGCTCCCCGCCGGGCGACCGGCCCCGTCCCGTCCTAGGCCCAGTCTCGGTTTCGGATCATTCCCGGATTCGCCCCTGGGCCGCCCGGGGGGCAAGCCCGTGGCGTTGCCGCCGGGATCGAAGCCGTCGGGATAGCCGGGGGGCGGACCGTCGGCGAGGCCCGATCCGCCGGCGTCGGGCTCGGGACCGGGACCTCGCCCCGCCCGGGAGTGGCCGGTCGCGGATCGATCGCGACCCGGACCGCCCGGCTCTCCGCCGGCGATCCCCGCGAGGCCGGGCACGGTGGCGGGCCAGTCGGCCGCGTCGCCGGTCGTCCGGCGCGAGGGAGGCCAGGGGGGGAACTCGGCGTTTTCGGCCGGCGACCCCCCGAGGCGGCGGGCGGCGGGACCCGGGTCGGCGTCGGCCCTGGCCAGGGGGATCGAGCCATCCCAGGCCCCGACTTCGTCGAGGTCGGGGAACTCGACCTGCCAGTCCTGGTCGGCCAGCTCGTAGCCGAATGAGATCCCCAGCGGTTCGAGCCGGCCCCGGGCCTCGTAATAAGGGCGGATGCCGTCGGGACGGACCACGAAGAAGATGTAAGGGACCACGGGGGACCCGTCCGGGGTCGCGCGCCCCTGGACCCGGACCGCCTCGCGGGCGACCGCCCGGACGAAGGGGTTGGAGGTCGCGCCGAAGCTGGAATCGAGCTCGAAGAGGCCGAATTCGACGCCGCCGGGCTGCAAGATGGCCATCCCGTTGCGGCACTCGACCACGATCGGCCGCCGCCAGGTGCCGTTCTGGCCCTTGTGGGGGAGGATGGCCTGGCCGGGCCTCGACCGCGCCCGCGAGGCCGCCGCCTTGCGGGCGTCCCGCTCCTTTTCCAGGGCGTCGCGCTCGAAGGCCAGCTCGTCGGCCTCGGCTTCGAGCCGGCGAACCTTGCCGTCGAGCGAGTCGAGCTGGGCATGGACGAGCGACTCGCGCCGCCGCCACCGCTCGGCCGTCTCCACCGCCTCGCGGCGAGCCACCTCCAGCGCCGCGGTCCTCCGGTCGGCCTTCGACGTTTCCAAGAGCTGCTCGGCCTCGGCCGCCGTCAGCTTCGCCAGCGCCTTCGGCGTCGGGTCTTCCGGGGGGGGAGGCGGGGGCGGCTCGGGCTCGGGGGCGGGCTCCGGGGCGGCGGGGGCCGGGGCGGGTCGAGGGGTCGGCCTGGGCGGCGCGGGGGCGATCGCCACCACGGCCGGCGGCTTCGAGGGCTTGCGCTCGGCGGCTCGACGTTGGGCCGAGACGATCAGCGTCACCGACCCGGCCAGGCCGGCCAGGATCAGGACCAGCGGGACCAGCTCGGCCCCGATCCCCGCCCGTGGGCCCTTCATCGTGTTCGGGCCTCCCATGCCCTTCGCCGCCCGCGGGTTCCCTCCCGCCGTGGTCGTCGCACCGGTTGTTTTCGGTCGACCAGGTCGGGCGACTTGAACCGATCCTCGGGGCGAGCTTCCCGGCCGGGACCCCTCGCCCCGGATCATCGGCCCAGGAGCGGCGCGGGCAAAAGAAAGGCATGCTGCTCCTAGAAGCTCCAGAAGCCGCCCCAGGAGGTGAACTGGGCGAGGAAGACGATCAGGACATAGGCCGCCGCCGCCGGGACCATCCCGAGCCGGGCCATGACCCGGAACGCCCAGTGCCTCGGGCCGTCGCGACGGCCCGACCGGGCGTAGGCCCAGCCGCAGGCCAGCCGCGCCGGGAACAGGAACCCGACGAAGACCAGGCCCGGGAGCCAGGCCGTTTCCCTCGGCACGATCTCGATCTTGAGCAGATAGAGCGGGACCGCCGCCGCCAGCGTCGCCACCAGGGCGACCGCGAACGCCCAGGGGGCCCGTCGATACCGATCGCGGACCGCCCGGACCTCGAACATCGCCCCGAGTCGCCCCTCGATCGCTAGCCGGACCTGGAGGAACGGCAGCACCGGCACCACGAGTCCCAGGAGCAATGCCCCCACCAGCCCGAGCGGCGGGAGCCACCGGCCCGAGGCGAGCATGGTCACGGGGATCGCCAGCCAGGCCATCGAGCCGGCGAAGCCGAGCAGCCCGAGCCGGAAATAATGGGGGAGGCGGAGCGCCGCCACGAACGTCCAGGTGGCATCGCGCGACTCGGCGTAGAGCCCCCCCCGGCCCAGCCGTCGGGCCATCCAGAACAGCGTCCCGGGCGGCCAGGCGAAGTCGCGGAGCCGACCCCCGCGGGCGCAAGCCGCGACGACCTGGGTCCCCGTCAGGATCGAGAACCCGAGCAACCCCAGCCGCCACCGCCGGGCGATCGGGCCGTCGGGGTCGATCAACTCGGCCGACGAAGCCAGCGACCCGACGATCTGGAGCGGGAGGGTCGACAGGTAACAACCCGCCACGATCGCCCCGACCCGGCCCGCCCGCCGGACCCCGATCCAGCCGTCCCGAACCCTCCCCGTCCGGCCCACCCGGCCCGACGCTTCCAGGAAATACCCCAGCGTCAGGAACTGGGCCACCGGCAAGGCCGCCAGGACCGCCAGGCCGACGACCATCGAGGCGGCCCCGAACCCCCAGCCCACCACCGACCCCACGCCGGCCACCGCCCGGCGGAGCCGATCCGGGAGGCGTTGGGGGGGCGAAGGCGGGGCCTCGACGGTCGCCACGGGCGGTTCCAGGATCGAGAGGTTGTCCATTCCCAAGGATACCGGGCCGGGCGGCCCTCCGGTTTCAACAAACCGGGCGGCCCGGATTGCGGCGCATTCTCGAAACGCCGGGGCCCGCCCGCGGGTATCCACTCGCGAGAACGAAAGTTTTGGGAGGGTACTCGCGATGGGTCGGCGCGACCTGCTGTTCCTGGCCTTGATCTGCGGCGGGGTCACCGCGTTCGGGTCGCGCCTGGCCGTCCCCAGGGCGAAGCCGGCCGACCCCGCGCCCGTTCCCGTCGCCTCGGCCGACTTCCGGGCCGCCGTCGACCGGGTCGACCGGGCCCTCCGCCGGACCTGGGCCGAGCAACAACTCGTCCCGACGCCCCGGGCCCCCGAGCTGGCGCGACTCCGCCGGCTCTCGCTCGCCTTGACCGGGACGATCCCCTCCCTGGAGGAGATCCGCCGGTTCGAGGCCCTGCCGCCCGGCGACCGGATCGACCGTCGCCTCGACGAGATCCTCGGGGACCGCCGGTGCGCCGATTACCTGGCCGAGCGGCTGGCGCGGGCCTTCGTCGGGGTCGAGGGGGGGCCGTTCCTGGTCTTCCGCCGCCGCCGGTTCGTGTCGTGGCTCAGCGACGAGCTGGCCCGGAACCGGCCCTATGACGACCTCGTCCGCGACCTGATCGCCGGCCGGGGGCTCTGGACCGACCACCCGGCGACCAATTTCCTCACCGTGGCCTACGACGACGGGGCCAAGGCGTTCCACACCGAGCGCCTCGCCGCCCGGGTCGCCCGCGCCTTCCTCGGGGCCCGGATCGACTGCGCCCAGTGCCACGACCACCCGTTCCAGCCGTGGAAGCGGGGCGACTTCCGGGGGATCGCCGCCTTCTTCGCCCAGGCCAAATCGGGCCCCACCGGGATCACCGATGGCGCGGGCGAGTTCCGGGTCGACCCCCCGAAGGATGGCAAGCCGATCGCGATCGAGCCCCGGGTCCCGTATCTCCCCGACCTCGACACCCACGCGGGGACCCGCCGGGAACGCCTGGCCCGGTGGACCACCGACCCCCGCAACCCCCAATTCGCCCGGGCCATCGCCAACCGGGCCTGGGCCCTCTTGTTCGGCCGCCCCCTGGTCGACCCGATCGACGACCTCGCCGCCGCCGCCGAGATCCCCGAAGCCCTCGTCCTCCTGGCCGACGACTTCTCGGGGCACGGCCACGACCTCCGCCGCCTGATCCGCGTCATCGCCGCGACCGAGGCGTTCGGGCTCGACTCCGCGACCGCCGCCGAATCCGGGCCGGGCGAGCCCCTCGAAGCCGCCTGGGCCGCCTTCCCCTTGACCCGGCTCCGCCCCGAGCAGGTCGCCGGGGCCTTGCTCCAGGCCGCGTCGCCGGAGACCATCGACGCCGATTCGGACATCATCACCCGCCTCGATACCTACGGCGGGGTCAACGAGTTCGTCGGCCGCCACGGCGACCCCGGCGAGGAGGAATTCCACCTCGAAGGGACCAGCACGATCCCCCAGCGCCTCCTGATGATGAACGGCGACCTCGTCCAGAAGAAGACCCGCGACGACCTGGGCAACGCCGCCTCGCGGTTCGCCCTCCTCGCCCCCGACGACCGATCGGCCATCGAGGCCGCCTACCTGGCGACCCTCACCCGCCGCCCCACCCCCGCCGAGGCCGCCCACTTCGCCCGCCGCCTCGACGACGCCCGGGGCCAGGATCGCAAGGACCGGATGACCGACCTCGTCTGGACCTTGCTCAACGCGACGGAGTTCTCGTGGGACCATTGAACCGACCGGTCATCGATCGTCGCGACCTGATCCGGCTCGGCGGCTGGGCCGGCCTCGCCTGGCTCACGCCGGTCGGGGAGCTCCTGGCCCGGCGGGCCGAGGCCAGCCGCGAGCCCGCGCGGTCGATCATCCTCCTCTGGATGGCCGGCGGCCCGAGCCAGCTCGAAACGTTCGACCCCCACCCGGGTACCGCCATCGCCGCCGGGACCCGCGCGATCGCCACGGCGGCCCGGGGGGTCCGGCTCGCCGAAGGGTTCGAGCGGCTGGCCGGGGTGATGGATCGGGTCTCGGTCGTCCGGTCGCTCGTCGGCAAGGAAGGGGACCACGAGCGCGGGACGTACCTGTTGAAGACCGGATACCGGCCCGACCCGGCGATCGAGCACCCGTCGATCGGGGCGATCTGCTGCCACCAACTGCCCGTGGACGGGGCGGAGATCCCCCGGCACGTCTCGATCTTGCCGGGCCAGTGGCCGGCCCGGGGCGGCTTCCTCGGCGGCGAGTTCGACGCCTTCCAGGCGGGCGACCCGGCCCACCCCTTGCCCGACGTGGCCGCCCGCGTCCCGTCGCCCCGCGACCTCCGCCGGGTCGGCGACCTCGACGTCGTCGAGGCCGCCTTCGCCCGGGGACGGCGCGACCGCGTCGCGGCCACGCTCCACCGCGAGACCCTGGGCCGGGCCCGGGTCCTGATGACCTCGGAGCAGCTCAAGGCGTTCGACCTCGGCCGCGAGCCCGCCGCCGTCCGGCTCGAATACGGCGACACCCCGTTCGGCCGGGCCTGCCTGGCCGCCCGTCGCCTGACCGAGGTCGGCGTCCGGTGCGTCGAGGTGACCCTCGGCGGCTGGGACAGCCACGTCAACAACCACGAGACCCACCGATCCCGCGTGGCCGAACTCGACCCGCCGTTCGCCGCCCTGATCCGCGACCTCGACCGCCGGGGCCAGCTCGGCCGGACCGTTGTCCTCTGCGCCGGGGAGTTCGGCCGGACCCCGACGGTCAACCGACTCGGGGGCCGCGACCACTGGCCCAACGGCTACAGCGTGGCCATCGCCGGGGGCGGCCTCCGGGGCGGCCAGGCCGTCGGGGAGACCGACCCCGAAGGCCGCAAGGACCCGGCCCGCAAGGCCAGCATCGCCGACGTCCACTCCACCATCCTCGCCGCGGTCGGGCTCAACCCGGCCTCCGAGAACATCTCTCCCGTCGGCCGGCCGATCAAGCTGAGCGAGGGTCGGGCGATCGGCGAATTACTGGGCTGATGGGGCCGGAGTCCGGCCCTTGACCCCCGGGTCCGCCCGCCCGACGGGCGCGGGGATGGCGGCCTCGGCCGCGTGGAGGGTGACGGTCCGCTCGGCGGCCCGGCGGACGAGGTTGGTCGTGGAATGGCCTTCGGCCAGGGGGACCAGGACGAGCCGGCCGCCGTTGGCCTCGACGACCTCGCGGCCGACGACGTCCTCGGGCCGGTAGTCGCCCCCCTTGACCAGGACGTCGGGGCGGATCGCCTCGATGAGGGCGAGCGGCGTGTCGTCGTCGAAGACGGTCACGATGTCGACGCATTCCAGCGCCGCGAGCAGTTCGGCGCGGGCGGCCTCGGGGTTGAGCGGGCGGGTTGGGCCCTTGAGTCGGCCGACGCTGGCGTCGGAGTTCAGGCCGACGACCAGGACGTCGCCGCAGTCGGCGGCCTGGCGGAGCAGGCGGGCGTGGCCGACGTGGAGCAAGTCGAAGCAGCCGTTGGTGAACACGACCTTCTGGCCGGCGTCGCGGCGTCGGCCCACCTCGGCCACCAGCGCCTCGCCTTCGAGCCGCTTGCCGGCCTCGGACTGGCGGTGCTCGATCAGGTCGCGGAGGATCTCCTGCCTCGACAGCAGGGCCACGCCGATCCTCTCGACTTCCAGGCCGCCCGCGACGTTCCCCAGCGCCGCGGCCTCGTCGTAGTCGGCCCCGCCGGCCAGGCAAAGGCCGACGATCGAGAGGACCATGTCGCCCGCCCCGGTGATGTCGTAAACCTGCCTCGGGCGGGTCGGGACCACCTCGGCCCGGCCATCGGCGCGGACCAGGGCCATCCCGTCGCGGTCGAGCGTGACCAGGATGGCCTCCATCCCCAGGCGCCCCACCAACGTCCGACCCACGTCCACGGCTTCCTCGGGCGTCCGGATGGGCGTGCCCGTGGCCAGGCCGGCTTCCAGACGGTTCGGGGTCATGCAGTGGACGCCGGCGTATCGCGAATAGTCGGTCCCGCGGATCGGGTCGGCGACGACGCGGACGCCCGCCTCGCGGCACGCCCGGATCAGGGCGCGGAGCAGGTTCGGGGTGCAAACGCCCTTGTCGTAGTCGGAGATGAGCACCAGGTCGGATTGCCCGACGGCGGCGGGGAGCCGGCCGATCAGCTCGGCCTCGAAGGCGGCGGGGATCGGGTCGCGGGTCTCGTAGTCGACGCGGATCATCTGCTGGGGGTGGCGGTCCTGGGCCCGGCCGATGTACCGCTCCTTGAGCGTGGTCGGGCGGTCGGGCAGGGCGATCACGTCTTGATCGTCGATGGCGAGGTCGGCGAGGAGCTGGCGGACGTGCCCGGCCTCGGGGTCGCGGCCGACGCCGCCGACCAGCCGGACTCGGGCCCCCAGGGTCGCGAGCATGGTCGCCACGCTGGCGGCCCCGCCGAGCCGGTGCTCGCGGGCGTCGGCCCGGAGCAGGGGGACGGGCGCCTCCTGGCTGATCCGCTCGGCGTCGCCCCAGATGTAGCGGTCGAGGATCAGGTCGCCCACGACCAGGAGGCGCGGGTGCCCGAGCGACTGGACGCGACGGATCAGGTCGTAGGCCATGATCGCGGTCCTCCCTGACCGCTCGAATCGATCGCCCGGGGATGGGTCGCGGGTGGGGCGGACCGCTCGCCACCCGCGCGTTCAGGAACGATCGCTCGCCTAGCCTAGCGACCCACCATTCCGCGTCAAGGCCGGCTCGAAGCCGGGGGGCGACGATCGGCTTGGGACCGTCCGGTCCGCGGGCCCGGCGAGCGAGCGGTCCGGCCGAAAACGCGGGGGTCGCCGTTGGCGGGTGAAAAAGGCCCGACGGCCGGCGGGGGGGTCGCCGACACGTCGGAGGGGGTCCCAAGTGTTGGCCAAGATCGGCCGGGGGTTGCCGGTACTTCTCCGGTCGGGGGGCCCGGGTTTCGAAAAACCGTGCAGAATCCCGGGAATCGCGATATGCTGCAAGGAGCGATCGATGACGGGCGACTCGACGGTCGGACGGAGGCGCGACGATGGCGGCGACTCGAGCCCTGGTCCTGGCGGGGATGCTCCTGGGGGCGCAGACCTGGGCGAGTGGCGACGAGCCGACCCCGAGGGACGATCCCGCGGCGTTGGAATTCTTCGAGGCCAAGGTCCGCCCGCTCCTGGTCGGCCGTTGCCAGTCGTGCCACGGCGGGGGCAAGGTCAAGGGCGGGCTCCGGCTCGACGCCAAGGCCGAGGCGATGGCGGGAGGTCCCTCCGGCCCGGCGATCGTGCCGGGCAAGCCCGGGGAAAGCCTCCTGGTCGAGGCGATCAACTACGGCGACGCCCTCCAGATGCCGCCGAAGTCGAAGCTCCCGCCCGAGGAGATCGCCACCCTGACCCGCTGGGTCGAGCAAGGGGCGTACTGGCCGAGCGGCCCCGCTTCTTCGTCCGCCCCCGGGCAGGTCAAGCCGTTCGACCTCCGCGAGCGGGCCCGGCACTGGAGCTTGCGGCCGGTCCGCCACCCGTCGCCGCCGGCCGTCAAGGACGTCGCCTGGCCGATCAACCCGATCGATCGCTTCTTGCTGGCGAGGCTGGAGGCCAAGGGGATCGGGCCCGCGCCCGAGGCCGACCGCCGGACCCTGATCCGCCGGGTCACGTTCGACCTGATCGGCCTGCCCCCGACGCCGGGCGAGGTCGAGGCGTTCGTCGACGACCCCGCGGCCGACGCTTACGAGAGGCTGGTCGACCGGCTCCTGGCCTCGCCCCGCCACGGCGAGCGGTGGGCCCGGCACTGGCTCGACCTGGTCCGGTTCGCGGAAACCTCGGGCCACGAATTCGACTACGAGATCCCCGACGCCTTCCGCTACCGCGACTACGTGGTCCGGGCGATCAACGCCGACCTCCCCTACGACCGGTTCGTCGTCGAGCACGTCGCCGGCGACCTGCTGCCCGAGCCTCGCCGCGACCCGGGCGACGGGACCAATCAATCGGCCCTGGCCACCGGCTTCTTCCGGCTCCATGAAGGGGTCCACTCGCCGGTCGACCTGAAGGAAGACGGCGCGGCCAAGGTCGACAACCAGATCGACGTCCTCGGCAAGGCCTTCCTCGGCCTGACGATCGCCTGCGCCCGGTGCCACGACCACAAGTTCGACGCGATCACGACCAAGGATTATTACGCCCTGGCCGGCTTCCTCGGCAGCTCCCGGCATCAACTCGCGTTCCTCGACCCGCCCGGCCGGATCGGGGCCAAGGTGGCCGAGATCGGGCGGATTCGCGCCGAGGTCGCCGCCCTCCTCCCCGGCGGCCCCGTCGTCGCCGAGGGCCCGAAAGCCGCCCCGACGCCCGACGTGATCTTCGAGGATTTCTCCGGGCCGACCTACGCCGGCTGGTTCGTCGCCGGCGACGCCTTCGGCCCGGGGCCGACGCCGCACGGTTCCTGGAAGATTCGGGGCGACGGCGTGTCGAGCCTGGCGCCCGGGGTGGCCCACAGCGGGGCGATCTCGGACCGGCTCCGCGGCGTCCTCCGGTCGAAGACGTTCACGCTCGCCAAGCCTTACATCCATTACCTGGCCTCGGGCCGGGGCGGGCGGATCAACCTGGTGGTCGACGGCTTCGAGAAGATCCGCTCGCCGATCTACGGCGACCTGGCCCGCGACGTCGACCACGGCGACGGCGCGAAGTGGATCACGATGGACGTCGCCCAGTGGGCCGGGCACTCGGCTTACATCGAGATCGACGACGGCGCCACGGTCGACTTCACCACCGGCCACGCCTTCATCCGCAAGGGATCGGGATTCGTCGCCGTCGACGAGATCCGCTTCTCCGACGGCCCGCCCCCGGCCGTCCCCACTCCTCCGGCCCGAGCCCCGATCGGCGGCGACCAGGCCCGGGCGCTCGCCCCGCTCCTGGCCCGGTTCGTCGCGGTCGAAGCGGCGATCCCGGAGCCGACGCTGGGCCAGGCGTTGGGGGATGGGACCGGGTTTGATGTCAAGGTCCACGTCCGGGGGAGCACCAGGACCCTGGGCGAGGTCGCCCCTCGGCGGTTCCTGGAAGTCCTGGCGGGCGACTCGCCGCCGTCGACGTCCGAGGGGAGCGGCCGGCTCGAACTGGCCCGGAAGCTGGTCGAGCCGGCGAACCCCTTGACCGCCCGGGTCCTGGTCAACCGGCTCTGGCACCACCACTTCGGCCGGGGGATCGTGCCGAGCGTCGACGACTTCGGCGCGATGGGCCGCGAGCCGACCCACCCCGACCTCCTCGACTTCCTGGCCACGCGGTTCGTCGCCTCGGGCTGGTCGGTCAAGGCGATCCACCGCCTGATCGTGACCTCGCGAGCCTACCGGATGGCGAGCCGGCCCGACCCCGAAGGCGACCGGCTCGACCCGGGCAACGAACTCTGGCACCGCCGCGACCTCCGGAGGCTCGAAGCCGAGTCGATCCGCGACGCCGTCCTCGCCGTCTCCGGCCGGCTCGACCCGACCTTGTTCGGGCCCAGCGTCCCGCCCCACCTCACCCCGTTCATGGAAGGGCGGGGCCGCCCCGGCCGCTCCGGCCCGCTCGACGGCGGGGGGCGGCGGAGCCTCTACCTCAACGTCCGGCGGAACTTCCTCACCCCCATGCTCCTGGCCTTCGACTTCCCAACTCCCTCCTCCCCGATGGGCCGGCGGAACGTGTCCAACGTCCCCGCCCAGGCCCTCACCCTGATGAACGACCCGTTCATCCTCGACCAGGCCAGGATCTGGGCCGGCCGGGTCCGGCTCGACCCCACGGCCCCCCCCGAGGCGTCGGTCGCGGCCATGTACCGCGAGGCGTTCGGCCGTCCTCCCGTCGAATCCGAGCGCCTCGCCGCGCTCGCCTTCCTCGACGAGCAGGCCCGGGCCCACGGCGGCCCGGCCGACGACCCCCGGCCCTGGGCCGACCTGGCGCACGTCTTGTTCAACGTCAAGGAATTCATCGCCATCCCTTGAGCCTCCGATCGGGGTCCGCCATGCACTGCGGTCGTTTCGCCGCCCCGCCGATCAGCCGCCGCCAGATGCTCTCCCGATGCGCCAACGGCTTCGGGGCCGTGGCGCTGGCCAGCCTGATGGGCGAGGCCGCCTACGGCGGCAACATCGTGACCGGGGGGGATACCTCGGACCCGATGCGGCCCCGGCCGTCGCACTACCCGGCCCGGGCGAAGAGCGTGATCTTCCTGTTCATGGACGGCGGCCCGTCGCAGGTCGACACCTTCGACCCCAAGCCCCGGCTCGACCGCGAGCACGGCCAGGCGATCCGGGCCAAGGTCCAGCCGACCCAGTTTAACAACGTCGGCAAGGTCCTCCGCTCCCCCTGGAAGTTCGAGAACCGGGGCCAGAGCGGTATCCCGGTCAGCGGCCTGTTCCCCCACGTCGGGGCGTGGGTCGACGAGATGGCGGTGGTCCGGTCGATGGTCTCGAATTTCTCCGAGCACACGGCCGCCAACTACTTCCTGCACACCGGCAACGGGCTCCAGGGGAAGCCGAGCCACGGGGCCTGGGTCACGTATGGCCTGGGCAGCGAGTCCCGCGACTTGCCGGGCTTCGTCGTCCTCAACGGCGGCCTGATCCCGCCGGGCGGGGCCGACTGCTTCGGCTCGGGGTTCCTGCCGGCGAGCTACCAGGGGTCGGTCTTCAAGGCCGAGGGGGCCCCGATCGCCAACATCCAGCCCCCGCCGGGCAACGCCCAGGGCCAGGGGCGGAAGCTCGCCCTGATCCGCCAGCTCGACGGCGACGTCCTCGGCCGGATCGGCCACCACGACGGCCTCGAAGCGTCGATCGCCAACTACGAGCTAGCCTTCAAGATGCAAACCGCCGTGCCCGGCCTGATGGACCTGGCAAGCGAGTCGGCGGCCACCCGGAAGCTTTATGGCCTGGACGACGAGTACGGACCGACCCGGATCTTCGGCCGCGAATGCCTGGTCGCCCGCCGCCTGGTCGAGCGCGGGGTCCGGTTCATCGAGCTGCTCTGCCCGGGGGTCGGCCACGACCGATGGGACCAGCACGCCAACCTCAAGGATGGGCACGAGAAGAACGCCCGGGCCGTCGACCGCCCGATCGCCGGCCTGCTCGCCGACCTCAAGGCGCGCGGCCTGCTCGACGAGACCCTGGTGATCTGGGGCGGCGAGTTCGGCCGGACCCCGATGGCCCAGGGGTCCGACGGCCGCGACCACAACCCCTACGGCTTCACGATCTGGATGGCCGGCGGCGGGATCAAGGGCGGGACCATCCACGGGGCCACCGACGATTACGGCTACCACGCCGTCGAGAACAAGGTCGAGATCCACGACCTCCACGCCACCATGCTCCACCTGCTCGGCATGGATCACAAGAAGCTGACCTATCGTTTCAGCGGGCGAGACATGCGGCTGACCGACGTCCACGGCGAAGTCGTGACGGCGATCTTGCATTGACCAAGCTTCGCCTTGCGAGGGTTGCCGCCGTGAAGATGGACAGCCGAAGGCTTTTCTCGGTCGCTTCCTGGGGTTTCCTGGTCGCGGCCGGCCTGTTCGCCCTGACCATGCCTCGCTTATTCAAGAATTGGGGCGGGGGGCTCGTGATGACGGCCACAAGCTTGGTCATGGTGACGTTGCGCTCCTTCCTGGACCCGTCTAGCATGTCCCTGGGTTGGCGGCCGCGGTCGGATGCCGGGACCTGGCACGGCGCCCCGGTGGCGGAGGTCGACAAGACGACCACCTGCGGCCGGCTCCTGGCGAGCCGGGCGCGGCGGGAGCCCGGGCTCCGGGTCGTCGAGTCGCGCGGGGGGCCGCCGACGGACGAGGCGACGCCCGGCCCGTTCGGCTCGGTCTGGGACCGGGAGCTGGACGGCTGATCCCGAGCTTCAGGCGATGGCCCGGGCCACCCGGGCGATCGCCGCTTCCAGGGTCCGGAAGTCGACCGGCTTGATGAGGTGCTCGGCGAAGCCGGCCTCGCGGCTCCGGCGGATGTCGTCGTCCATCCCGTGGCCCGAAAGCGCGATCGCCCCGACGGTCGGCGGGGTTCGCAGCCGGCGGAGCAGGTCGAGCCCGCTGCCGTCGGGGAGGCCGAGGTCGCTGATGAGCAGGTCGAACGGGCCCGAGTCGGCGAGGCCGACCGCCTCGGCGATGCTCGCGGCGGTGGCGACCTGGTGACCCCGGCCCCGGAGGAGGCGTCCCATCACCCGGAGCGTGTCGGCGTTGTCCTCGACCAGCAAGAGCCGGAGCGAGCCGGGCCGGCCCGGTTCGGTCGCGGTGGGGACGGCGGCCGCGAACGCCGGGGCGGCGACGGCGGGCAGTTCGAGGGTGAAGGTCGCGCCGAGGCTCGGGCCGGGGCTGGCGGCGATCAGGCGGCCGCCGTGGGCCTCGGCCAGCCCTCGGCTGATGGCCAGGCCCAGCCCCAGGCCGCCGAACCGGCGGGTGACGGTGGTGTCGCCCTGATCGAAGGCGTCGAAGATCCGGGACAGGACGTCGGTGGCGATCCCCATGCCGGAGTCGGCCACCTCGATCGCCAGGGCCTCGCCGACGTCGACGGTCCGGACCGCGACGACGCCCCCGGCCGGGGTGAACTTGGTGGCGTTCTTGATGAGGTTCCAGACGACCTGCTGGAGCCGGGCCGGGTCGGCCTCGACGTGGTGGCGCGTGGCCCGGAGGTCGACGACGAGGTCGAGCCGGGCTTCGTCGATCCCGGCCCGGCAGATTTCCAGGGCCCGGGAGATCAGGAGGTGGGCGTCGACGACCTCGCGGCGGAGCGGGAGCTTCCCCTGGGCGATCCGGCTCAGGTCGAGCAGGTCGTCGATCAGGCGGGCCTGGAGGTCGACGTTGCGGCGGGTCATCTCCAGGACCGGCCGGAACGCCTCGGGGGTGGCCGGGTCGTCGAGGAGCGCCGAGACTTCGGCCAGGACCGGGGTCAACGGGGTCCGCAACTCGTGGCTGAGGACGGCCAGGAACCGGTCCTTGGCCAGGTTGGCGGCCTCGGCCTCCTCGCGGGCCTGGCGGGCCTCTCGGTAGAGCCGGGCGTTGTCGACGGCCAGGGCGGCCCGGCGGGCCAGGTCCTCGACCAGCGGGATGTCGGCCTCCGAGTACCGCCGGCCCGACTCGGCCATCCGGAACGTGATGAGGCCCAAGATCCGGCCCCGGGCCGCCAGGGCGGCGGCGATCGAGGAGATCGAGCCTTCGGACCGGAGCAGCGCCAAGTGATCGGCGTCGACGGCCGAGGCGTCGCGCAAGGCGTCGTCGATCAGGGGGACTACCTCGGATCGGCCGGTCCGGAGCACCCGGGCCGGCGCCAGGGCTTCGCCCCCGGCGGCCGGATAGCGGCGGCCGAGTTCCCAGCCCAGCTCGACCTGCGCCGGGTCCCGGTGCGCCACGGCGAGCCGCCGGGTCGTCCCGTCGGGCTCGAGCATGTCGATGACGCACCAGTCGGCGACGTGCGGGACGGCCATCCGGGCCACGGCGGCGAGGGTTGTCTCGTAGTCGAGCGACGAGGCCAGGACCGTGCTCACCTCGGCCAGGAAGCCGAGCATCCCCTCGGCCCGCTTCTGGTCGTCGATGTCGGTGCAGGTCCCCATCCACTTCAAGATCCGCCCGGTCCGGTCGCGGACCGGCAGGGCGCGGGCCAGGTGCCAGCGGAACGAGCCGTCGCGGCGGAGGAGCCGGAGGTCCAGCTCCAGCCGTTCCCCCTTCATCCGCGCCCGCTCCCAACCCTGGAGCCAGCGGCGGACGTCCTCGGGGTGGAGCGAGCGGTGCCAGCCCCGGTCGCGTTCCTGCCGCGCGGGGAGGCCGGTGTATTCGGCCCAGCGCGGGTTGAACGAGTCGAGCTTGCCGTCGGGCTCGGCGGTCCAGATGATCTGCGGGATCGCCTTGGCGAGGAAGCGATACCGTCGCCCGTCCGCGTCGGCCGCCTCGCGGGCCGCCCGCGCCTCGTCCGCCCCGGGGCCGGCGTCGTCGGGTCGCTGCATCACGGACTTGTCCCCGTTCGAGTGGCCTCGAAGGTCATCCCGGGGAGGGGCCGCTTCCTCGCGAGTGTCGGTCGGGGGCGGCGTCGCCCCGATCGCTCCGATCGTCCTGATCATCGGACCCTCCGGCGCGCCCGGGTCGAGCCCGGGCTTGGGCTGCGCCCTCAAAGGGGCGAGCGGTCGTTGCCGGTCGTCGGGAGTCGGGGGGTGGCTCGCCGGCCTCGGCTGGCTCACGTCTGTCGATTCTAAGCTTCACCACGTGTGCCGACAAGGGCCGACACCTCCAGTTGCCCGGCTTTCGCTCACCGGGGCGTCGGCACGCAGGTTAACGACCCGTCGCCGCAGACCACGACCAGCTCGTCGGTCCTGGGGGCCGGGAAGCACGCCAGCGGGGCCGAAAGCGCCAGCTCGGTCGAACCGACCGGGGCGCAGGATCGGGGGCCGCGCCGGACCCAGGTGACGCCCGTCGGCCGGACCGCGGCGACCAGCCCGGGGCGGACCAGGGCGGCGGCGGCGAACGGTGGACCGCCCGCCCATGTGTCATTCGAAGCGCGGATCAATTCGGCGTCGGTGACATTCAGGGCGGTCCAGCGGACGTTCCCCTCGGCGTCGAGCCCGGCCAGCTCGATGCGCTCGCCGTCGAGGTTCAGCCAGGATAGCGGGACCGACCGGAACCGGTGGCCGGCCGGCAAGCTCGGCCGCCAGCCCAGGTAGAGCGCCCGGAGGCGCTTGCCGAGCGAGTCCGCGTGGCAGATGTCGACGCCGTCATGGATCAGGACGGACCAACCCCGGCCCGGGGTCCCGGCCCTGGTGGCGAGCAAAAGCGCCGCGTCGGGGATGGTCTTGAGGAACGGGAAGGTTACCCGCCGCGCCCCGGCCATCGCGAATCCGGCCGGGCCGTCGAAGACCGTGAGCACCTCGCCGTCCCAGACGCCCACCGCCCCGGGGTCGCCGGCCAGGAACGGGGTGAGCCAGGCGTCGGCGGAGGCGTGAATCCTCAAGGTCAGGGTATCGAAGAAGGCGGACGGGCTGGCGGGGATTCGGGCCAGACTCCGGGCCGGCCCCACGCCGGCCAGGACCGCGAACGTCCGCCCTTCGGCGTCGGCCGCGATCGACCCGACGGGCGAGGGTCCGCGATGGACAACGTCGACCTGGCCCCGGGCGATGTCGACGCGGAGGACCTCGCCGCTGGCCAGGCCGAGGAACACGAACCCGCCCGCCGGGGCGTGGCAGGCGGCGGTGATCTTCCCCCGATCGACCTCGATCCGCCGGGACCCGGCGGCCGGCGGCCGCCCGCCAGCGGCGGCCCGGTCGGCGAGCGCCTGGATCGCGAGCTTCGCGTCGCCGACGACGTCGACGGGCCAGGCCTTGGGCCGGCCCAGCAGCGCCGAGGCGAGGTTGCCGGGCCGCGCCTGCGTCGAGGCCGCCTGGCGGAGCTTGGCCGCCAGGCCCATCAGGGCCCGGTCGCGGACGTCGGCGCGGCCCCCGGCCATCGCCTCGCGGTCGGCCAGTCGGGCCAGCTCGTTGTAGAATTCGCCGGCGGGGGCCTCCTGGCCGGGGCGGCGGAACAGCTCGTCGGCCTGGTCGACCACCCCGAGCAGCGCCTCGACGTCGCCGGCGTCGGCGAACACGGCGGCCATCCGGAGGGCGCAGGTGACCGCGTTGGCCGAGGGGCGGAGGACCCACCCCCGGGCGTAATAGCCGAGGGCCAGGTCGGGCCTCCGGGCGCGGTCGCGGAGCAGGTCGCCGGCGGCCAGGAAGCCGGAGCCCGACCCCGAGGCCAGCCCGTCGGCGGCCAGGCGATATTCGGCCTCGGCCTCTTCGTCCTCGCCGAGGCGGCGGAGCAGGTCGCCGGCCTCGGCGCGCAAGCCCCCGTCGCGGTACAGCCGCAAGGCCCGGTCGGACTCGCCGGCCGCCTCGAACGACCGGGCGGCGGCCGGGACGTCGCCGAGCCGGTCGAGGTGGACGATCGCGGCGTCGCGGTGCAGGCCCCCCCGGCCCAGGAGGCGGGCGGCGGTGGCGTAATCGTCCAAGAGCCGGCCGTGGATGTAGGCCGCCCGGCGGAAGTCGCCGCGACGCTCCGCCTCCTCGGCGGCCTTCCGGTACTCGCGGGCCAGCTCGGCCTGGACGTCGACCCCGCCCAGCCAGATCCCGCCTCTCCCCCGGTCGGGGCCGAGGAGCGACCGGAGCGAATAATCCGGGTCCATCTCCGGGAGCCGGGGATCGGTCGCCGCGACCCCGCCGCGTCCCCCCGATTGGCCCAGCGGGAGGGCGTGCCGGAGCGCCCGCTCGATCTCCCCGGCGCGGAATTGGCGGAGCAACTCGCGGAGCGCCCCCTCCTGCCGGCCGAGGATCGCCCCGGTCAGGCGCGGGACCCGGTCCGCGGCCCGATCGACCCAGCGGGCCCCCAGGTCGACCAGCGCCTTGATCCCGAGCAGGGACCCCAGGCGGATCAGGCCCCGGCCCGCCCCCAGCGCCGCCCGGGCCGCCCGCGTCGTGGCCGCCCCCGCCTCGACGGGCCGGGGCGGCCCCTCGTCGCCCCGCCCGGGGCCGGTGGCCGTGGGATCGGCGTCGGCCCCGAAGGCGTCCGAGGGCGCCCCCGCCGGCGGTTCCAGGCGGATCTCGCGGAGCCGCTCGACCCGGGCCGGCCGCTCGGGGAACGGCGACCAGGCCCGGCCCTCGTGGGCCCCGGCCCCGACCAGGTCCGAGAAAGCCAGGGGCGCCCGAGGATCGAAGCCCAGGATTCGCCCCGTCGGCAGGAAGACGAGGCCCGCGTCGCGCGTCAGGCCGGCCGCCTCGTCGTCGAGCAGGTCCGGGACGAGGTCGGCGTCGACCGGCACGTACAGGTTGGCCGCCAGCCCGCGGAGGCGGACGGCGCCCGAGGGGGCCCGGCTTTCGGCGCCGAGCCGGACCAGGAAGCCGCCCGTGACCCGGTGGATCGTCGGCGAGCCGCCCGGGCCGAGCCGCGCCGCCAGGTCCAGGAGCGCCGGGACCCCGTCGGTTTCCAGGAAGACCGCCGAGGCCGGCCCGGCCCCGGGCCGTCGACGGAGATGGAACGGCACCTTCATGGTCGGTCCCCGTCCCGGTCGGGCTCGCGGATCGCGGAGGCCGGCAGCTTGCCCGTGTTGAGATACCACATCCGGTCGGGCCCCTTGACCAGCCCGTGCGCCACCTTGAACGACGCGATCGGCCCGTCCTCGACCCGGCCCCGGATCAGGACGTGGACCGTGTAATCGGCCTTGGAAGTCTCCTTGCCGGTGCTCTTGTCGGCCCGGAAGGCGACGACGGCGAACTTCAAGGGGGTGAACCGGCCGGCCCCGCCCCGGGCCTTCCAGCCGTCGACCCGCCCCTTCCAGTGGTCGCGGAACGCCTCGAACGAGGCGAACGGGCCGGATTCCCGCCCCGCCGAGCTGAGCAACAGCCACATCCGGCGGTAGCTCGGGAAGTGGTGCGACGCGGCGGCGTAGAAGTCGGTCACCGCCTGCTCGGGGGTGATCCGGACCGGACGCTCCAGGGTGATCAAGATCGGGTAGCTGAGCAGGACCGTCGCGGCCCCGCCGACCAACAGGGCCAGGGACATCAGGGAGAACGAGCCGGAGACGAGCCAGGCCAGCACGAGCGTCCCCGCGGCGGCCATCCCGACCCGGGCGAGGTCCGCGCCCCACTCGCCCCCCCGGGTCCAGACCGGGTCGACGCCGGACACTTCCGCCTCGAACTCGCCGGTGTCGATCGGGGCGTTGGGCGACTCGGCGGGCTCCGCCTTCTCCCGCGCCTGGGCCCGGGCGGGCGGCTCCGACCGCGACGGCGCCGGGGCCGACCTCGGCCGGGGCGCGGGCCGGGGCTCGGGGATGGGGTCGTCGGGGGGTGGTTCCGCCTTCGGGCGAGATCGGGGGCGTTGCCCGGTCATCGGCAGGGGCGGGGTCACGGGACCGGCCGGGGCCGCGTCGGCGCCCGGGTACGGGTCGATCTCCAGGTCGTAACCGCCCGGCGCGTCGGCCTTCGAGGGGGGCGACGCCGGGACCTGGATCGGGCGGATCTCGTCGGTGTCGAACACCGAAGGCTTGGCCGCGGCCGGCTTGGCCGCGGCCGGCTTGGCCGGCGGGTCGTCGGCGAACAGCGACGAGGCGTCGGCGATCGACGGCGGCTTGGGGTCGTCGGGGAGGCCCGGTTCCGGCATGGTCCGTCCCTTCGTCGAGGGGTCGCGGCGGCAGATCGGATCGCGGTTCAAATTAACGGACGATCACCACCGGAGGGCATCGCGGCGGAAGTGGTGGACGTGGCCGTCGTCGGAGCCAACAAGAAGGTCGAGCCCGTCGCCGGAACTCGCGACGCCGGATGGGCCGCACCCGTCGGCGCCGACGACGAGCGGGCGGCCGTCGAGGTGGGCGATCGGCCGGGGGACCAGGCCCAGCTTCCCCCGGTTTTCCAGGAGGAGGACCGTCGATTCCGCCTCGCCGACCGGGTTCGCCCGGCCGGTGAGGGCGGGAACGATGAACCGGGCGGCGTCGCGGGCCAGGCCGACGAGGAGGTCGAGCCGGCCGGGGCCGGTCCAGGGCCCGGCCCAGAGAGCGCACCGCCCGCCCAGGCCGAAGCCGCCGTCGAGCCGGAGGACCCGGCCCAGGGTGTCGACCATCGGGATCGGCGCGGCGACCGATCGGTCGTCGACCTTGGGATAAACGCAGAGGAACCCTTGCAGGTCGAGCGCGATCAGGTCGGGCTGGCCGGAGCCTCGCCAGTCGGCCACGGCGGGGCGGACCCGGGGCGGGAGGATCAGGGGCGCCCCTTCGCAGCGGAGCCCGACCGGCCCGGCGAACCGGGGCTGGCCGGCCGACCCGTCGTTCCGGAGGAACACGACCTCGCCGCCCGCCCCGCCCACGATCAGGTCGAGGCGGCCGTTGCCCGTCCAGTCGACCAGGGCGGGGCAGGCGTGGCCGAGCCGGGGCGCGACCGGCCCGCCGAGCCGCCCGTCGGGGCCCGGGTCGAGCCGGAACCGGCCGCCGCCGGCCTCGATCGGGATGGGTCGAGTATAGCGATGGTCGACGCCCCGTCCCACGTCGCGGGCCCAGTGGAGATAACCCGGGCCGTCGCCGGCGATCAGGTCGAGGCCGCCGTCGCCGTCGAGGTCGCCGGCGGCGACGACGGCGTGTCCGCCGAGCCAGAGCGGCCCGGGCTCCTGGAGGAGCGGGCTCGGCGGCGAGGCGGCGTCGCGCGAGGTCGCCCGGATCGCGAAGACGCGGCCGTCCGTGGTCCCGCAAGCCAGCTCGGACCGGCGGTCGCCGTCGAGGTCGGCGGCGACCAGGCCGGTCCGGTCCTCGGGCAAGGCCAGCGAGGTCCCGCCCTGCTTGAGCGTCCGCGGCTCCATCAGGACCGGCGGGCGCTGGCCCCCGAAGTTCCGGTGGATCTTGACCAGGCCCCGGTCGTCGGCCAGGAGCAACTCCAGATTGTCCCCGCCGCCCCAGGACACGGCCAGGGGGGCGGGATGGAGGCCCACGGCGATCCGGCCGGCCTCGCCGGCCAGGTCGGGCTGGACTTCGAACCGCGGGGCCCCGGGCTCGCCCACGTTCCTGAGCCAGCGGACGCGCCCCTCGGGGGCCCGCCCGCGCCAGAGGCCCGCCCGATCGTAGCCCGGGTGGCCGCCGGCCTGGTTGAAGCCGACCTGTTGCGGGCCCGGTAGGTCGGCGTCGCCGTCGGGCCAGTAACCTTCCAGGTCGTCGAGGCCGACCAGGAGGTCGACCCGGCCGTCGCCGTCCCAGTCGACGGCGGCCATCTGCGCCACGCGGACCGCCCCGAGGCCGAGGTCGGCGGCCAGGCCCAGCGGCTCTCGGGGGCCGAACCGGGACGGGCCGGCCTCCCCCCGGTCGCGGAGCAAGACCAGCCCTTCGGGCGCCAGGGCCACCAGGTCGGACCGGCCGGGGGTGGCGGCCGGCACCGGGCACGGGCAGCGGAGGCCGTCGAGCCCCTCGACCGGCGTGCCGGCGTCGTAGGGCCGGGGGAAGTCGCCGGCCCCGAGGGGGCGGAAGAGCCGGGCCGACCGGCCGCCGTTGGCGAGGACCAGGAGATCGGGCGCGGCCCGGCCTTCGCGACCGAGGAAGGCCGGCTCGGCGTCCCAGCCCAGCCCGATCGGCCGGAAGTCGACCGACGGGTCCCAGGCCAGCCCGGGCTCTTCCGTCGGGTCGGGCTCCTGGATCGCCGGGGCGGCCTCGTCGTCCCCTTCGGGCTTCACGTCCACGTCGGCCGTCGCCATGCCTGTCCTCCGTTCGCCCCGATCACCCCCGGCCCCTCGCGGCCGGCTTGAGGCGAACATTGTAACGCGAAAGGAGCCCGGAAGCGCGGGCCCCTCCGGGATCGATCCGGCCGATCCGCGGCGGTCGATCAGGGAAAGGTCGCGTTGAGGATCGCCGCGAGCCGGACCCCGGCCTGGGCGAGCCGGACCTCGGCGCCGGGCAGGCTGGCGTCCTGATAGGGCTGGCCGAGCTTGGCCCCGGCCTTGAGCTCGACGTCCTTGACCGGGTCGCGGTAGGCCCGCCGGGCGAGGGCCAGGCTCTCGTTGGCCCAGTCCTCGGGGGTCCCCCGGGACCAGGCCTCGACCTGGTCGGGCGAGATCCGGCCTTCGAGGAGGGCGACCCACTTTTCCTCGGTGAGCCCGGCCTTCTCGAGAATCCCCGAGTCCCAGACCCGGTGGAGGTTCGAGCCCTGGCCGAAGAACTGGACCTGCAAGTCGTTGCCCCCCCGGTCCCCCCGGTGGCCGACGTGGACCGGCTGGTGCATGTCCTGGAGGAAGTGGACCAGGAACTTGAGGGCCTGCTGGCGACGGTCGCGAGGGGCGGACGGGTCGGCCAGGATCTTGCGGAAGTGGTCGATCCGGGACACGACGCCCCCCTCCTTGGCCTCAAACCTGGGGTGATAGGCCGGCTCGGTGATCGGGACGTTGACGTAGTGCCAGGGCCCGGTCTCGGTATGGTCGCGGCGGTACTCGTCGGCCCAGGTCGACACGTCGGCCAGCGACTCGCCCGGCTCCAGGAGGTCGCGGACGGCCTTGCGGGCCGCCGACGTGAGCCGATCCTCGGCGATCCGGCCGGCGACGCGGTGCCCCAGCCTCCCCCAGCCCCAGGCCGGCCCCGCCACGGCCAGGGCGGCCAGGACTAGGGCCAGCGACCGCCACCGACGGGCCCGACCCCGGCCCTCCACCCCGACGCTCCGTTGATCCGCGGTCATGTCCCGGCGTTCTCCCGTTCGGAATCGGACGACCCGCGGCCCGCCTTCGGGCGCCGCGACATCTCCAAGCATAGGCGCGGCCCGGTCCGCTTTGCTACCGTGAAGCGACGGAGGACCGCCGACCGTCCGCGGGGCCCGGTCTTCGTCCGACCTTTCGATTTCGATCAGGGATGCACGCGATGGCCGGTGTCGAAGCTTATTCTCCTTGCCCGTGCGGCAGCGGTCAGAAATTCAAGTGGTGCTGCCAGAAGGTCGAGTCGTACGCCGAGCGCTCGCGGCGACTCTTCGACACCGGGCAGGTCGACGCGGCCATCAAGACGCTCGACGAGGGCTTGCGCAAGGAGCCGGGCAACCCGTGGCTCCTGACCCGCAAGGCGATCATGGAGATCCGCCAGGGGGAGGCCGAGGCCGCCAAGGGCTCGCTCCGCCGGGTCCTGGACGGGAACCCGAAGCACTTCGGGGCGCTGGTCCTGCTCACCCGATGCGTCCTGGAGACCGAGGGGCCGGTCAACGGCGCCGGGATGTTCCAGGCCGTCCTGGGCGTCGCCGACGACGACCAGCGGCGGGGCCTGGCCTCGCTGGCCCGCGTGGTCGCCTACCTCCTGGGGGAGTTCCGCCGCTTCCCCGCCGCGCTCAAGCACCTCGACCTGGTGGTCCGGCTCGGCGACCCCGACGGCACGGCCGCCTCGGCGACCCGGAGCATCGAGGCCAGCCAGTCGGTCTCCCCCTGGATCAAGGATCGCCTCGAGCTGGCGAAGGCCCCGGGCCACCTGGACGAGGACGCCCGCCGGCGATTCGACCAGGCCATCGCCCGGGCCGACGAGGGGCTCTGGGCCCCGGCCGCCGCCGGCTTCGACCTCCTGTCCGGCGACGACCCCGGCGGCGAGGCCGACTTCAACCTCGGCCTCTGCCGCCTCTGGCTCGGCGACCAGGAAGGGGCCGTCGCCCCGCTCCGCCGCCGGGCCGCCCGGCTCGGGGCGTCGCCCGAGGCGGTCGACCTCGAAGTCCTCTGCCAGCAGGTCGAGCCGATCCACCCCGAGGACCGCGTCGAGCGCGTCCAGCTCATCTGGCCGCTCCGCGACCGCGAAGCCCTCCTCGCCGGCCTCCGGGCCCACGACGACATCTTCGACGACGGCCCGGCGCCGATCGACCCGACCGATCCCGAGTCGCCCGAGGCCGACCAGTTCGCCCTGCTCGACCGCCCCCAGGTCGCCCAGCACGACGGCCGGGGGCTGATGGCCGACCAGATCCCCCGCGTCCTGGGCCGGATCTCGATCGGCCACGAGATCGTGGCGCTGGAAACCTACGACGACGGCCGGGTCGACTCCCTCGGCGACCGCTTCACCGCCCTGGCCGGCCGGTCGATCGCCCCGGCGCACCCGAGGACCAAGGTCCTCGACGAGGAGTCGCGGTCTTCGGTGGCCCTGGGCTGGGAATATCTCAACCCGGCCGGGATCGAGCCGGCCGAGGCCGCGCGGCTCGACCGCGAGAACCGGGCCAAGATCCTCCGCGACGTCTGGCCCGACACGCCAATGCCCTTCTTGAACTTCCGGACGCCGGCCCAGGCCGGCCGCGACGGCAACGCCGAGGTCGCCCTCCGGGCCGCGCTCTGTCAGCAGGAACAGGACCACGACCTCGGACGCGCCGGCTTCGACTTCGCGGCCTTCCGCGACCGCCTCGGCGTCCCGCCCGAGCCGGCCCTCGACCCGGCGACGGTCGACCTCGACCGCCTGCCCCTGGCGCGACTCGCCGCCGTGCCGGCCGACCGGCTCGACGACGGCCGGCTCGTCGCCTTCTACCGACGGGCCCGCCGGGCCATGATCGTTTCCGCCCTGGAAGCCGCCGCCCTGGCGATCGTCGCCCGGCCCGCCCTGTTCGAGCGGAACGCGATCGACGCGGTCCCCGTCCATTCCGACCTGTCGAGCCTCGCCATCGGCCGCCACGACCGGGACGGGGCCCTCGAATGGGTCCGTCGCGGTCGACTGGCCGACGCCCCGGCCCGCCGGGGCCAGAACGCCCCGCTTTGGGACATGATCGAGGTCCGCCTCAAGGCCCGGGCCGACGCCCCCGAACGGTGGGTCCCCGAGCTGGCCGTCGTCCTCGATCGCTACGCCCAGGAGCCCGCCGCCAACCAGGTCTTGCTCCTGAACCTCGTCGAGATGGGCCTGATCCGGATGGAGCCCAACCCCGACAACCCGGCCGACGTCCTCCTCGACAGTCGCCCGCTCCAGTCCCTCATGGCCGAGTTTGGACCCCGGGTGACGACCGCCTCGGGCCGCCTCGGCGTGTCCGCCACCAAGGCCGAGGTTTGGACCCCCGGCGGCCCGGCTTCCGGAGGCGGCGGCGCCCTCTGGACCCCCGGTTCCGGCACCCCCGCCCCCGGCGGCGGCGACAAGCCCAAGCTCATCATCCCCGGCCGGTAGGCCCGTCCGACCCGTCCCCGCCCGGTCATCCCGGGCCGGGCGGGGCCTCCATCAGCTCCAACAGCTTGGCCACCGTCCGCCAGTTCCGGGCGGTGCTGATGGTAGCCAGCCGGGCGTCGAAGTAAGCGTTGGTCAGCTTGGTCCGCGCCATCCCCTCGGGGAGCCGGGCGAAGACCTCCGAGCCCCGGACCGCGAACTCATCCGGGGGCGAGCGGTCCGGTTCCAAGGTGGCCACCCGATCCGGCCCCGGCGGATCGGCCAGGAAGAAGACATGCAAGGTGTCCTCCGCCGCGCCCGTCGCCAGGTAGGGATTGCCGAGCAGGACGCCCCGGACCTGCTCGACCGTCCGGGTGATCACCGGCACCCGGAACCCGAACTTCGCCGCGATCTCCCCAGAAATGACTCCCGGGAGGGAAGCGGCGAGATCCGGGCTCGCCTCGAAGACCACGTTGCCGCTCTGGATATAGCTCCGGACCCGTCGACAACCGGCGGCGCCGAACATGTCCACCAGGTCCTTCATCGGCAGCTTGTTCTTGCCCCCGACGTTGATGCCCCGGAGGAGGACGAGGTAGGTCGTCGCTTCCATGCTCTTGACGCTCCTTCGAAAAATGGATCAGTCGGAGGGAGTCATGGCATTCGGCCGCTTGATGTGGACCAGGAGCGTGGCGATGTCGGCCGGGTTGATCCCGCTGATCCGGCCGGCCTGGCCGAGGGAGCGCGGGCGGACCCGGGCGAACTTCTCGCGGGCCTCGGCCCGGAGCTGGGCGATGCTCGCGTAGTCGAGGTCGGGGGGCAGCGGCTTGTCTTCGAGGCGGCGGAACCGCTCGACCTGCTCGGCCTGGCGGTCGATGTAGCCGCCGTACTTGGCCTCGATCGTCACCTGCTCGACGGCCGAGGGGTCGTCCGCCAGTTCAATTAAGGCGGGGTGGAGCGCGACGAGGTCGGCCCAGGTCGTGGGGGGGCGGCGAAGGACCTGCGCGAGGAGGTCGCCGCCGACCCGGGTCGAATCCAGGACGGCCTTCAACGACTCGATCCGACCCCGACGCGCCTCGAACCGGGCCCATCGAGCGTCGTCGACCAGGCCGACGGCCCGGCCCGGCCCGGTCAGGCGGAGGTCGGCGTTGTCGGAGCGGAGCAGCAGGCGGTACTCGGCGCGGCTGGTGAACATCCGGTAAGGCTCGTCGACGCCCCGGGTCACGAGGTCGTCGATCAGGACGCCGATGTAGCCCTGGGACCGGTCGATCACGAACGGGGCTTCGTCCCGGGCCAAACGCGCGGCGTTGATCCCGGCGACGAGGCCCTGGGCGGCGGCCTCCTCGTAGCCGGTGGTCCCGTTGATCTGGCCGGCGAAGAACAGGCCGGGGATGGCCTTGGTTTCCAGGGTCGGGCCGAGCTGGGTGGGCGGGGCGTAGTCGTATTCGACGGCGTAGCCGTACCGCATGATCTCGGCGTGTTCGAGGCCGGGGATCAGGGGGATGATGGCGTCCTGGACGTCGCGCGGCAGGCTGGTGGAGATCCCGTTGCAGTAGTATTCGAGGGTCGATCGCCCCTCGGGCTCCAGGAAGATCTGGTGACTCGCCCGGTCGGCGAACCGGACGACCTTGTCCTCGATCGACGGGCAGTACCGCGGGCCGGTGCTGGCGATCTGGCCGGAGTACATCGGCGCCCGGTGGAGGTTGGCGCGGATGAGGTCGTGGACCTCGGGAGTGGTCGCCGTGATGTGGCAATCGAGCTGGGCTTGCTCGATCCGGCCGGTCAGGAACGAGAACGGGACCGGGTCGGTGTCGCCCGGCTGGGGTTCGAGGCGGGCGAAGTCGATCGTCCGGCCGTTGAGCCGCGCCGGCGTCCCGGTCTTGAAGCGGCGGAGCTCGAAGCCGAGGTTTCGGAGGCTCCCCGACAACCCTTCGGCCGAGGCGTCCCCGGCCCGGCCGCCGGCGGTCTTGACCTCGCCGGTGTGCATCAAGGCCTGGAGGAACGTGCCGGTGGTGACGACCACGGCGCGGCCCCGGTACTCCGCCCCCCCCCGGCAGCGGACCCCGGCGATCCGCCCGCCCGCCCCCACGACCAGCGCCTCGACCATCTCCTGGCGGAGGGTCAGATTCTCCTGGCGCTCGACGGTGAGCTTGGCGAGGGCCTGATACGCCTTCTTGTCGGCCTGGGCGCGGGGGCTGTGCATGGCCGGCCCCTTGCCCCGGTTGAGGAGGCGGAACTGGATGGCCGTGGCGTCGGTCAAGAGCCCCATCGCGCCGCCGAGGGCGTCGACCTCGCGGACGATCTGCCCCTTGGCCACGCCGCCGATGGCCGGGTTGCACGACATCTGCCCGACGGCGTCGGCGTTGATCGTCAGGAGGGCCACGCGCAGCCCCATCCGCGCCGGGGCGAGGGCCGCCTCCAGGCCGGCATGACCGGCCCCGACGACCAGGACATCGAACCGATACGGGTCGCGCTGGCGGACGATCATGATTCCTCCCAACGGGCGGGGCCCGGAAGTTCGCCGGCATCGGGGTTTCCCGGGTCGAGCGGTCTTCTTGTAATATAGAGAATCGGTCGCCGATCGTGGTAGCCGAGGGGGCCGAGGGCAGGGTCGATCGGTTCGTCAGTCCGCGGGATGGCGGATGGCGAGGATCTCGGATTTCAGACGGCCTCGGGACGAGGGAAAACTCACCCTCTGAAATCCGCAATCCTTGGGATCTGCCCTTCGTCTCCCGACCAAGCTTGAAGAACCGATCGACCCTGCGTGGGAGCGAGAGGCGGCTCGCGAATTTTTCCCGAGAAAGAATCATCCGGGCGGGCGGGACTGGTCACTCTTGTTCTTGTAACGACCGACGAGACGGCCCGGGCGGCGAGACGGCCGCCGGGGCCTCCCAGGATCGCGGGGACGCGGGCCGATGAACGACGACGTGATGCTGGCGGATTTCCTGGCGAGTCGCGACGAGGCGGCCTTCGAGGTCCTGGTCCGCCGGCATGGCCCGATGGTCTTGCGGGCCTGTCGCGACATCCTGGGCGATCGGGACGACGCCGAGGACGCTTTCCAGGCCACGTTCCTGGTCCTGTCCCGCCATGCGGGGTCGATCCGCGACCGGGGCTCGCTCGGCCGTTGGCTTTACGGGGTGGCTTGCCGGATTTCCCGGCGGGCACGGAGCCGGGCGACGCGGCGGCGGGCGCGGGAAAGGCAGGCTTTGGTGATGGAGGCGGCGTCTCCCCCGGATTTCGACGCGGCGGATCGCGAGCTCCGGCCGATCCTGCACGAGGAGATCGGCCGGCTCCCCTCGAGGCTCCGCGACGCCATCGTGCTTTGCTACTTCGAGGGGTTGACCGTCGAGGAGGCGGCCCGTCGGCTCGATTGCCCGGTCGGCACGCTCAAGAGTCGGCTGGTCAAGGGGCGGGACACGCTCCGATCGCGCCTGGTTCGTCGCGGCCTGGCGGCCTCGGCCCTCCTCATGATCCTGGCCACGATGACCGATGGGGCCACCGCCGGGGTCCCCGAGGGGCTGGTCGAGGCCACCGTGAAGGCCGGCGTGGCCGGGGTCGACGCGGCGGTCTCCCCCTCGGTCGCGGCCCTGCTCCGCGACGAGGAGGCCAAGGTCGGCGGCCTGTCGAAGCTCGGCTGGATGGTCCTGCTCCTGGTCGCCGGCATCCTGGGCGCCGTCCGCCTGTCCTCGGCGGACTCCAACCCCGCCCGGAACCGCCGGGCCGCCGTGGTGGGTTCCGGCCAGGCCGCGCCGGCGACCCACTGCCAATAGAAGGCGTCTCGCCTCGGAGGCGGGTCTTGCGCCGGGGGTGGTTCGATCGCGCCGGCGACCCCGGCCGTCGGATCACCCCGCCGTCCCCCCTTTGTTGTTGACGTCCCGTCCCGTCTCGCGCCCGTCCCGCGATCGTCCGGCCTTGACCCGTCGTCGAGGCCCGGTCGAGCGGTGGAGGATCGTTCCATGCGCCTGAAGTTCCGAACCTTTGGCCTGGTCGCCGGCTTTGCCCTGGTCCTGGCCACTCGCCCCGCCGGGGCCGATTATCTGGTGACGAAGCTGGTCTCCGACGTGCCCGGCCTGGCCGCCAACACCGACCCCAACCTCAAGAATCCCTGGGGTGTCTCGGCCTCGGGGAGCGGCCCGTTCTGGGTTGCGAACCAGGGGAGCAATAGCTCGACGCTCTACAACGGGAGCGGCGGGTCGATCCCGCTGGTGGTCACGATCCCGACGACGACGGGCGGCCCCAACGGGCCGACCGGCCTGGTCTTCAACGGCACGACCGACTTCGCCCTGAGCAACGGCCGGGCGGCCACGTTCCTGTTCGCCAACCTGAACGGCCAGATCTCGGGGTGGAATTCGGGCCTCGGGACCTCGGGGTCGGTCACGGCCCTGAACGCGGTCACCAACACCGGGGCGATCTACACCGGCCTGGCGATGGGCCAGGCCAACGCCGTGAACTTCCTCTACGCCGCCGACGCCAAGGGGAACAAGGTCGACGTCTACGACTCCCGGTTCGGCAACCTCGACAACTCCCTGTTCTCCGGCAAGTTCGCCGACCCGGCGTTAACGGCCGCCGGCTTCCGGGTTTACAACGTCCAGAACATCGGCGGCAACCAGATCGCCGTCACCTACGACAGCCTGGCCAACAATGGGAACCCCGCCATCAGCGGGGGCGCCGTGGCCATCTTCGACGCGGCGGGCAACCTCGTCCGCGACTTCTCCAACGGCCCCGGCGGCCCGCTCCAGGACCCCTGGGGGGTGGTGATCGCCCCGGCCGGCTTCGGCCGGTTCGGTGGCGACCTCTTGGTCGGCGACCAGGAATCGGGCCGGATCAACGCCTTCGACCCCGCTTCCGGGGCCTTCCTGGGGCTGGTCGCGACCATCACCAACGACCCGACCAGCACCAACAACGGGCTCTGGGCCCTGGCCTTCGGCAACGGCCGGACGTCGGGCGACGCGAACACGCTGTACGCCTTCGCCGGGATCAACAACGAGGTCGACGGCCTGATGGCTTCCGTCACGTCGGTCCCCGAGCCCGGCTCGATCCTCCTGCTGGGCATCGGCGGGACCCTGGCCGGCCTCGCCGCCCGCCGCCGTCGGGCCCGTCCCTGAACGAATCCGGGCCGCCCCCGGGAAAAGGCGACTCATCCGCCGCCCGTCCGCCGGAATATGTCCACGGACGCCGCCCACTTCGGGCGGCGTCCGTTTTCGGCCTTCCCCGGAGGGGGGGCGGATCGGATGTTCCCGGAAATGGCTTCGTTATTCCCGCCGTGATCGCCCGGCCGGAGTCATTGGGTTCGTTTTTCCCGGCGGCCCTCCTTCCGGCCCGGGTCGCCGAGCCGGCCCGTTGGGTTCGTTTCGCCGGCAAGGAGCGGCGGGCCCCCGCGGGCGAGGGCGGATTGGCGAAGGTCTCGGCCCGGCCAGAGTTTGCGGCGCGGTTGGGTTCGTTCTATTCGGGGGCCGGGTCGGGAGCCGGGCCCCGGCCCCTGTTGCGGGACGGGTCGGCGCCCGGCTACGCTGGATGCCTCAAGGGGCCGGGTCGGACCGTTCGGGGCCGGCTCCATTCCCACTTACTATCGACCGATCTTTTCCGAGGATGACTATCGATGGCCGATCCACGCAAGGGCGAAGTCACGATGAAGGGCGACCCGGTCGACCTGGCGGGGCCGAAGCTCCAGGAGGGCCAGCCGGCGCCCGACTTCACGTGCGTCGACACGAACTTAGGCGCGGTATCGCTCAAGGACACCGGGTCGAAGGTCCGCCTGTTCAACGTCGTCCCCTCGCTCGACACGCCGGTCTGCTCGATCCAGACCAAGCGGTTCTCGGAGGAGATCAACGCCCTCGGCGACAAGGTGGCGGCCTTCACCATCAGCCTCGACCTGCCGTTCGCCATGAAGCGGTTCTGCGCCGACAACCAGATCGAGAACCTGACGAGCCTGTCCGACGCCCACGACCACAGCTTCGGCGAGAAGTACGGGGTGCTCATCACCAGCCTGCCGATCCCGCTCTTGGCCCGGGCCATCTTCGTGGTCGACGCCCACGACAAGCTGGCCCACGTCGAGCTGGTCCCCGAGATCGCCAGCGAGCCGAATTACGAGACCGCCATGACCGCGATCAAGTCGGCCGTCGGCGCCTGAGGTGGGGATGATCACGGGCCGAGGCTGATCCGACGGGCGACCGGGGCGGCGACCGGATAGGCCCTCTCGCGGGGCAGGTGGTCCCTGGCCCGGTCGGCTCGCCCGGACAGGATCAGGTCGCGGACATTCCGGACCCGAGGGGTCAGGTCCTCGATGGCGACGACCCAGGACTCGACGTAGTCCCGGATCACCTGGCGGCCGATCCCAACCTGGACGCTGAAGTAGGGGAGGGGGGCGCCTCGGAGGGACCGCTCGGTGTCCCATTGCAGGTGGACCGTCGCGGCGCGGAACTGTCGGGACCAGTCGTCCGGCGAGCGGTGCGCCGAGGGTTCGTGGGAAGTCAGGACCGCCATCGACAGTGCTTTCTCCCACCCTTCGCGGGTGATCCGGACGGCCAGGGTCCGTTCCTGGCCGCGCGCCAGCCCCCAGCGGCTCCGGTGCATCAGCCAGAGGAACGACGGCTTGATCCAGGTCATCCGCCCGGTCGAGAACGGCGGGACGAACCGCCCGGCGGCCAGCGTGGCGTCGGCGATGGCCGGGGAATAGGCCTGATAGATGACGATGGACTCGCGGTCGTAATCGGCTCGAATTTCGCGTGAGTCGACCAAGTCCCCTTCCGCTCGCTCGTGGATCGCCCCCGGGTCGGACACGGGGGACGGTCGGGGGTTCGCCCGGCTCAGCCCACGCCGGCCAGGGTCCCGCACGCGGCGGCGATGTCCTTGCCGCCCGAGTAGCGGCGGACGACCGGCTGGCCGACGTGGCGGCTGAGGGCGTCGCGGAAGGCGGACATTTCCAACTCGGTCGGGGCCCGGAACCGGCCGGTGGGGTCGGTCACGTCGATCAGGTCGAGCCGGACCGGGGTGTCGCCGATCAGGGCGCCCAGGGCCCGGGCGTCGTCCTCGCCCACGTTCCGGCCCGAGATGCAGACGTAGGAGAGCATGACCCGGTCGCGGCGGTCCAGGGCGTGGCGGCGGGCGGCGGCCATGACGTCGGCCACCGGGGTCCGGGCGGCGACCGGGACCAGGTCCCGCCGCCCGGCGTCGGTGGCGGCCCCGAGGCTGATCGCCAGGCGGAACCGGTGGCCTTCGCGGGTGAAGCGGTCGATCTCCGGGACCAGGCCGACCGTGCTGATCGTGATCTTCGCGGCCCCGATCGACCCGCCGTAGGGGCATCGGAGCAGCTCGGCGGCGGCCAGGACCCGTTCATAATTGAGGAACGGCTCGCCCATCCCCATGAACACCGCGCCCGTCACCCGCCGGCCTTGCGACCGGGCCCGGTCGCGGGCCTGGACCCACTGGTCGAGGATCTCCCAGGTCGCGAGGTTCCGCCGGTCCGCCATCCGGGCCGTGGCGCAGAAGGCGCAGGCCATCGGGCAGCCGACCTGCGACGACAAGCAGACGCTGACGGCCCCCGGCTTGTGGAGCGGGATCAGGACGGTCTCGACGGCCAGGCCGTCGAGCGTCCGGAACCGGAGCTTCTCGAACCCGTCGCCGGGCGACCGGATCGCGGCGTCGAGGGCCAGGCGGGGCAGGGGGGCGGCCCGATCCCCCAGGACCCGGGGGACCTGGAACGACCGGCCCCACGCGGCCGGGTCGTGGACCCCGTGGCCGAGGATCGCCGAGGTCAGGCGGCGAGCGGCCCGGTCCGGCACGCCGAGCGCGCGGGTCTGGTCCAGGAATCGCGACGGGGACTGGTCGCGGGGGTCCAACACGTCGGCGTTCGTCCCTCGGCCCGGAATATCCTCGACCTTTCGGCGAATCATCCTACAGTATCGCGGAGGTGGCCGCCCGCCAACCCGGGCGCCTGGGGTCGATCGGTTCGTCGATTCGCAAAATGACAGATTGCAAGCATCTCGGATTTCAGACGGCCTTGGGACGAGGAAATCGTCCCTCGGAAATCCGAGATGCTCGCGATCTGCCATCGGTCTTTCGATCCTGCCCGGACGCCGGCCGCCCGGTTTTTCCGGAGATCGGGCCCAAACCTTCGCGGATGATCGCTCGTAAGAGGGGATGGCAGCACGGGGGCCCGCTTGCGGGGCCGAGGGGCCGTGAAGACTTTCGACCGTCGCGCCGGGCACCCGGCGCGTCGCACTGGAGATTTTTCCGCGATGAAACGCAACGCTTTGGCATGGGCGGCCATCGTCCTTTCCACCGCCGCCCTGGTCAGCTCCCGAGGGGTCACGCGGGCCGTCCCCGCGGCGCTCCAGATCTCGCCCGAGGGGCAGAAGCAGGCCCGGGCCCTGGGCGACGCCTTCAACGCCGTGGCCGAGTTCGTCAAGCCGTCGGTGGTCCAGATCAGCGTCAAGCGGGCCGGCCGGTTCAACGGCAACCGCGCCCCGTTCGGCCGGGCCCCTCGCGACGGGGCCAACCCGCACGAGAACATGACGCCCAAGGACCTCGAGGACATGTTCCGCCGCTTCCTCGACCCCAACAACCGGCCCGAGCAGCAGCAGCAATTCGGCGGCGCGACCGAGGGGACGGGTTCCGGCTTCGTCTACGACGACCGGGGCCACATCGTCACCAACAACCACGTCGTCGAGGGGGCCGACAAGATCGTCGTCACGTTCCACGACGGCGAGGAGGCGACCGCCAAGGTCGTCGGGACCGACCCCAAGTCGGACGTCGCGGTGATCAAGGTCGAGAACACCGCCTATCGCCCGCTCCTCAAGGGCAAGAGCGCCAAGGCCCGGGTGGGCGACTGGGTCCTGGCCGTCGGCTCGCCGTTCGGCTATGACCAGACGGTGACCTCGGGGATCATCTCGGCGGTCGGCCGGAACGACGTCGGCATCCTCGGCGACGGGGCCTACGAGGACTTCCTCCAGACCGACGCCGCGATCAACCCGGGCAACTCGGGCGGGCCGCTGATCGACCTCGACGGCAAGGTGATCGGGATCAACGCGGCCATCGCCACCGCGTCGCGGTCCAACTCCGGGGTCGGCTTCGCCATCCCGATCGACCTGGCGGGCAACGTCGCCGACCGGCTCATCAAGGACGGCAAGGTCACCCGGGCCCTGCTCGGCCTGGCCCTGGAAACCCTGACCCCGGCCAAGGCCCGCGCCTTCGGCTACGACGCCAAGCAGAAGGGCGTCCTGATCAGCGAGGTCGTCCCCGAGAGCCCGGCCGACAAGGTGGGGTTGAAGACGGGCGACGTCGTGACCAGCTTCGACGGGACCCCGGCGGTCAATCGCCAGGCCTTCCGCAACCTCGTCTCGACCAGCGAGATCGGCAAGGAATTCTCCCTGACCTATCTCCACGAAGGCCAGGAGAAGACCGCCAAGGTCGTCCTCGTCCCGTCCGATAGCCTGGTCGCCGCCCGCGCCCCCCGGGGCGGGCGGGCCCCCAAGCCCGAGGCCGACAAGCTGGAGATGGGCGACTTCGGCCTTGATGTCCAGGAGCTGACGCCGGCCCTGTCCAAGCAGTTCGGCTTCGCCGACGACGCCAAGGGCGTGGTCGTCGGCGACGTCAAGGAAGGCTCCTCGGCCGACGCCAACGGCCTGAAGGCCGGGATGCTCCTCACCAAGATCGTCAAGGACCGGAAGGTCACCCCGCTCACCTCGCCCAAGCAGTTCCAGGAACTGGCCGGCAAGGGGGACGAGCTGACCGTCTACGCCCAGACGGCCGAGGGCGACGGCCGGTTCTTCACCCTGTCCAAGACCGTGAAGTGAGACGGCGGGGCGACGATCGCCGGGCGGGAACGGCTGCCCGCCCGTGACGACGACCCCCGAACCGACGGCCCGGCGACTCTCCCCGCCGGGCCGTCGGGCCTTTTCGAAGTCACGGCAAGATCCTCGTCCCCACGGCCGTGTTGAGCGCCGCCATGCTCCGGCGGTGGCGGACGGCGGTGTCTCGGTAGAGGCGGACGACGTCGTTGTATTCGCGCTGGACGTCGAGCACCAGGGTGACGTCCTTCTCGCCGGACGTGAACAGCTTGCGGGTGTCTTCCAGGGCCTGCTTCGAGGCGGGGATGACCGAGCGTCCCAGCCGCTCCAGCGACTCCTGGGTCCCCTGATATTCGTCCTCGGCCTGGCTGACCTCGCTCATCACCTGGCGTTCCAGGTTCTGGAGTTGGACCTTGGTCTGCTGGATGTTGATCCGAGCCCGCTCGATGTTCCCCTGGTTCCGGTTGTACAGCGGCAAGGGGACGGTCAGGCCGACCGCCCACGAGTAAGAGCTTTTCAATCCGTTCGGCGAGTTGTTCTGGAACGTATAAGGCTGCAAGAGCAGGTAGGCGTCGGCGTAGCGGTTGGCCTGCTGGAGCCGGAGCCCGGCGGCGGCGTAGGGCACCCCGAACCGATAGGCGACCAGGTCGGGCCGGGCCCTGAGGGCCAGCTCGGTCAGGGCACCGCCCAGGGGTGGCGGCGGGGCCTGGTCGCGGAGCGAGGCGTTGATCTCGATCGCCTCGGCCTCGGCGGGCGTCATGGCGAGGAGGGCCCCGAGGGTCCGCTTGGCCCGTCGCAACTCGCGGTTGGCGTCGCGAAGGCCGACCGTCGCCGACTCGCGTTGGACCAGGAACCGGCCGACGTCGGAGCTGGTCCGCTCGCCCCGAATTTTCAGGGCTTCGGCGACGGTCAGGACCCGGTCGAGCCCCTTCTGGCCGGCCTCGATGTAGCGGACGGTCTCGCGGGCGGCCAGGACGGCGAGATAGGCGTTGGCCAGGTTGGCGATCTGGACCCGGACGGCGTCCTGATACTGGGCCTCGACGGCCTTCAAGGCCAGGACCGCCACCGCCTTGCGACTCCTCCGCTTGCCCGAGAAATCGATGGGGTGGGAGATGTTGACGTCGTACTGGGTCTGCCCGCCGGGCCGCTGCTTGGTGAACTCGCCGTAAGGCACGAGCTGCGAATCGGCGTAGAAGATCGGGTTGGCGCGGAGGCCGGCGGTGAGGACGTCGGCCTGGGCCGAGGGGATCTCGAACCGGCGGGCGAGCAGGTCGAGGTTGGCCCGGAGCATCCGGTCGAGGGCTTGGTCGAAGGTCAGGCCGTCGGCGGGGCCGTCGTCGTCGGCGATGGGGAGGTCGAGCGACCCGTAGAGCGGGACCTCGGTCAACGGCCTGACGGCCGGGATCGGCGTCACGCCGGCCGAAGCGGGCTGGGGCGAGTTCCCCCCCGGGACGCTGATCGAGGTGGGCACTCGCGGGACCGAAGCGCCCGGCCGGCCCCCGAGCACGGCCCCGCCCCCGGCCGCCTGATCGGAAAACGTGGCGCCCCCCGATCCGGGGATGGCCCCCAGGGTCGAGGAGGCCGCCCCGGGCAAGGCCTGGGGGAGTTCGGTCGGGAGGACCGGGGCCTGGGCCTCCGCCCGCGGCGAGCCCGTCGCGGCGATCAGCCCCAACCCGAGAATCCACGAGACGTACCGTGACGGCATCGCCGGCCTCCTGCCGAGGGGATCGCGGGCGTCTCGGTCCGACCATCCCGGTCGGGTCGGTGGTCCCGCGGAACCCCGCTCCTGCGTGGGTCCACCATCTTATCGACCTTGCCGAGCTTGCGATTGAGCGTCGTTTCCCCGGAACCGACCGCGCAAGCAAGATCCCCGACGGCCCAAGGCCCCCGGGGATCGCAACCACCCTGATCGTGGTGGGAAGTTGGTCCGATCAACGGCCGTCGATCTGGAACATGGCCGGCACGAGGGCGGCGTCGTGGACCGAGACGCCGGGGGCGGGCTTCCGGTGCTGGTTGAGGAACAGGTCGTCGTCGACCGGGCTGACCCGGCGGGAGGCATGCCAGCGGACGTGGAGGTCGGAGAACAGGACGTTCTGGCCGCGGCTCCCGTGGTTCGGGCTGTTGCCGTCGAGGATCTGGTGCGAGGCGTCATGGGGCGGCTGGTCGGCCAGGAGCGGGACGCTGGCGGGATGCCAGGGGGTGATCGGCTCGGCCTTGCCCGCCTCGTCGTGGTAGCCGACGTTGTAGGCGAAATCCATGTGGCTCGGCGACAACTCGGTCCCCCGCTCCGGGCACTGATCGCGGCAAGGGCAGTGGAGCGACTGGGGGTCGCGGAGCATCGATTCCCCTTCCAGGGCCAGGCCATACCAGCCCACGGGCTTGCCGGCGCCCTCGCCGCAGACCCGGGGGTAATGGTTGTGCCGGTGGGCGTAGCTGGCCAGGCTGACGCCGAGCTGCTGGAGGTTGAAGCCGCACTCGGCCTGGCTCATCCGCTCGCGGTTGGCCTTGACGGCCGGCAGGAGGGTGAGCAACCCGGCCAGGAGGACCCCCGCGGCGACGGCGACGTCGGCCCAGCGGAACGGGACCCGGGCCGGGACGAAATCGAGGATCGCCCGCCGCGACACCCGCTCGGCGACGAAGGCGGCCGTCCGCGAGGCCAGCCCGGCGGGCGGCTCGAAGACCCGGCCGTCGTCGAGCAGCCGGTGCAAGGCGGAGTCGAGCCGGTCGACCCGGGCGGCCAGGGCCGGGTCGCGGGCGATCTCCGCCTCGGCGGCGGACAGCGAGGGGCCTTCGAGCTGGCCCAAGGCGTGATCCAGGATTTCGTTCGTGTTCATCGCATCAACCGTCCCCATCTTGTCGCGACGCCTTGGCCATCTCCTGGAGCTTCGCCAGGGCGGCATGGAGCCGCGACTTGACCGTTCCGACCGGGATCTTCAAGATTTCGGCGATCTCGCGATACTTCAGGTCCTGGTGGTAGGCAAGCATCAAAGTTTGCCTCAAGCCCTCGGGCAATCGCTCGACGCTCCGGGCCACCCAGTCGCGCCGTTCCTGCTCCTGCATCCTCGCCAGGGGGCCCGTGTTCTCGCCGACCAAGAGGTCGACCAGCGTCCCGGGGTCGCTTTCGCCCGAGGACGAGACGCGGCGATCGAGGCTGACCGTCGGGTGACGGCCCGCCTTCCTCAACGAATCCACGGCCTGGTGCGTCGCGATCGAGTAGAGCCAGGGGCGGACCGGCCGGCCATCCTCGTACAACGCCCGTTTCAGGTGGACCTGGAGGAACGTGTTCTGGAACACGTCTTCCGCCAGGGCGGGGTTGCCGAGATACCGGGCCAGGTACCGATAAAGTTCGCGTTCGTAGCGGCGGACCAACTCGTTGAAGTCGTCCGGATCGGCCGAGTCTCGATACCGACCGAGGAGCGTCTCGTCCGAAACCGGCACGAGGTCTTCAGCGGTGCTCGAACCAAGGGCCTTCACCATTGGGTACGTCCGGTCGCGGCCGAGGGTTCGTGAATCGTCCCGGATTATTGGGGCGGTCGCCGGGAAATGGCCCGAAATCCCGCCCCCGCCTGGGGCAGGGGCCTCCACTTTAAGCCCCCGGGCACCACCCGACAAGCTGTTCAGGGGTCGAAGCAGGGTCGATCCGTTCGTCGATCCGCGGGATTCTGGATTGCAAGGATCTCGGATTTCCGACTCCGGCAAGACAAGATGAACCGAAAGCTTCTGGGACCTGAGATGCTTGGGATCTGCGATCCGCCTTTCAACCCGGCCCGAAGAACCGATCAACCTGGGGGGTCGAAGGGCCGCCGGGGCGGGGGGGACTTCCTCGCGGGAATCCCC